>Ga0193751_1000117_pt1 | contig 71931 bp, 65 predicted proteins | sample L1c2metaG_FD_143050 | JGI IMG/M metagenome (GOLD analysis project Ga0193751, IMG submission 143050) | Soil microbial communities from a riparian zone of the East river system, Colorado, United States - L1c2 | ecosystem: Environmental > Terrestrial > Soil > Riparian zone | place: USA: East River...
CTTCAACCGCTTCGCGCACTTGCGCTCCCATTCGCACCAAAACGCCGAGCAATGCTGTCCGGGTGTCATTCAATCCAATGTTGCGAACGAGCAGGTGGCCGCCGGATTGGGCAGCGGCCGCGACCAACCAAAAGGCGGCCGAAGAAATGTCGCCTGGAATTGAAAAATCGCGCGACTCCGGGATCTGGTCGCCAAAAACGCTGATGGAGTCTTCGCCTTTGGCAGTACGGATTAAAAAATAATTAAACATCAGCTCGGTGTGGTTGCGGCTGGCCGATGGCTCATCCACGGTCGTTTTGCCCTTAGCGAAAAGCCCGGCGAGAAGAATGGCGCTTTTGACCTGAGCGCTGGCCACGGGTGAACGATAATGAATTCCTCGCAACGATCCGCCGCGGATACGGAGAGGAGGTGTTTGCTCCGGACCTTCGGCGACAATATCCGCTCCCATTTTTCGGAGCGGCTCGATTATGCGGTCCATCGGGCGGCGGGTAAGAGAGGGATTGCCGACTAATCGCGTTTCAAAAGTTTGACCGGCTAGCAAACCGGCGAGCAGACGCATGGTTGTGCCGGAGCCGCCGCAATTGATCTCGTCTTTTGGCGGTGTCAGGACGCGTTTCTTCCCGTGAACAATGAGAACGTCCGGCTCGGGTTGTTCAATCTGAATTCCGAGCGCTCGCAATGCGCTGACGGTATGCATGCAGTCGTCGCTCGGGAGAAACCCGCGCAGGTTGCACACGCCATTCGAAAGCGCAGCAACGATAGCGGCGCGGTGTGAGATACTTTTATCGCCCGGAACGGTGATCTCCGCTTCAATCCGAGGCGCTCGTTTTACGCGCAACTCCATAAATCAATTAAAAAAAGCGATGCTGCATTCAGTATTGGCATTCAGCATCGGCCGCAACTGCCGTTACGGAACAAGAAAGATTTTGTTGGTGAAAGGATCTTTTACTTCCGTGCCAGGCGGGAACCCACGGACATCGACCAGCCCTTGATCGGCGGCGTACGGGCTTTTCACGAAGCCAGGTTTACCCGGGACAGGCGTTCCGTAGGGATAATCGCCCTTGGACGGTTTTGACGGCGCGGCGCCGGTGGGCGGTGATGCTGGGGGCTGCGCGGCTGTTTCGGTGTTTTCCGGTGGGGCATTTGGATTAAAGGGCTGCTGCGTCGGTTGATTTTCTACACCGGTTTCAGCGGGATATCGCGCTGCGGTCCGCCGCGCGCCGGCCGGCGGAGTCTCCTCTCGGGTGCAGGCCGAAAGAAAGAACGCGATGAGCAGCGCCAGCGAGAGCCACAATTTCATAATTTTCTTGGACGAAGTCTACACTGGTTCTATTTCAATGCCAGTGGGCTCAGAATCGCAATTCATTTTAGAAAAGCCAAGACGGCGGCGATTTCCGAACTTCTTGCAGTAATGGAGGCTGGTCCAGAAATCCTGATTGTCGACGACGACGCGACCAGCCGGAAGTTACTGGCGCGGATGCTTTCTGCAGCCGGTTACGTTTGCCGCGAAATGGACAATGCGACCGACGCCCTAAACTTCGTCCATCAAACGCAACCGGCGGCGCTGTTGCTCGATTTCAAAATGCCGGGAATCGACGGGGCGGAAGCGCTCAGGCGACTGCGGGCTGATCCGAATCCGGCAATTGCACACATCCCGGTGATCATGTTGACCGGACACGGCGAAAACGAGGTCACGTGTCTTAACGCCGGAGCAGACGACTTCGTGATCAAACCCATCAATGCCGAAGTGTTGCGCGCCCGAATCGAGACGCAACTGCGGTTACATTCAATGCGCGTCCAGTTACAGCAGCAAAATCAGGAACTAGAAGCGTGGCGCCGTAATCTCGTGCGCGACCTAGCGGCGGCGCGGTTGACCCAGCAAGCGCTGATCCCACAAAAGCCGCCCACGCTTCCGGGATGGGAAATCGCGGCCCGTTATCGTCCGGTGATCGAAGTTGGTGGAGACATTTATGGATGGCTCCCAATAAAAGGGGATCGTTGGTTGTTCTGGATCGCGGATGCCACGGGTCATGGGGCCTCAGCTGCTTTGATGACGACTCTCGCCAAACTTCTGTTTCATCACGGACACGAAGAGCACGAACGGCCTGGCAAAATCATGGAAGCGGTGAACAATGATCTGCGTGGAATTTTCGCCGGCCGCTCTTTCATGAGCGCGATGTGCGTGGCGCTGGATCCCAAAAGCGGACAGGCCAGCGTAGTCGGCGCCGGACATCCGCCGCTTCTTGTTACCCGATTTGGGCGTGGAACCGAAGCGATCGCCGCTTCCGCACCGCCTCTTGGATTGGTTGAGGAATCGAGTTTCATCGAAACAGCTCTGGAATTGAATCCGGGCGACGCGTTCACGCTTTACACCGACGGATTGTTTGGCGTAGCCAAGAATGGCCGGCCACGGTCGACGCCGACCCAACTTGCGGGAATGATTAATCCGTTTGCGGCAAGCGCGGACGCGCTGCTCGAGTTGATGTTGAAAGCGGCAACGTCCGAGGCCAGCGAATCGCCGCCGGACGATGTCGCCGCGGTGGTCGTGCGTCGATCCAATTAGCAAGAAAAAAAATTACCCCGAAAATTAGTGTTGCTCTGCCGCAAACGAAGCATTAATCAGCCTGTATGCCGAAAACCAAAACTCCTTCAAAACGCAAGCCCAATCCCGCCTTCATGAGGCCAGTCCAGCCCGACGACAAGCTCTCCGCTATCGTTGGTTCAAAACCGTTGCCGCGTTCCGAGCTCACCAAGAAGCTCTGGGACTACATCAAGAAAAACGGTTTACAGGACAAGACAAAGAGAACTCAAATCAACGCCGACGATGCGCTCCGGCCAGTTTTCAACGGCAAGAGCCAGGTCAGCATGTTCGAGATGACGAAGCTCGTCTCGGGTCACATTCGTTAGGCCGCGGATTGACTTTTGAGTCCCTGTCTACGAGCACGGGGCTGGAATAAAGACTGAGCGGGCGAGCCCGTTGTGGAACGTGCTCGTGTTGCGGCTACTTGCGCCGCAACCTGGATTGACCGATCTTTCGGTGTGAAAAAATTCATTACCGCGATCAGATTGCCGATATTTTTTCTGGCGATCGCGATCGCGCTCGTGATCGCTGCCCATCGCAATGAAGCGAAGACTGCAGCTCAGAAGGAAACACCACCGACACAGTTAGCACCTCCGCCGAACTCACCTATCGGGGCGTGGACGACTGATTACAAAAGGGCTCAGGAAGAAGCGAAATCGAGCCACAAGTTGTTGTTGCTCGATTTTACGGGATCGGACTGGTGCGGTTTTTGTATTCAGCTCGACAAAGCCATTCTCCAGCAGCCGCAGTTTAAGGATTACGCCAGCAAAAACCTCGTTCTGATGGAAGTTGATTTTCCGCGGCGCAAAGCCCAAAGCGCTGAGACGACAAAACAAAACATGGAATTGGCGCGGCGATATCAGATTGAAGGCTTCCCTACGCTTGTGGTGCTGAATGGTGAAGGTAAAACCGTCTGGCGCTATGATGGTTTGTACCAGGCCGGCATCGCCGCCTTCCTTGCCGAATTAGACAAAGCCCGCAAAGGCTGAGCGTGGTCGCCTAATTGTCGATTTTCGCGCCACGAGGCGGTTAAGCTTGGCCCGGTTCGAAGGCGCGTTGGAGAACGTTCGCCAACTCGTGACGAGTGAAAGGTTTCGGCAGAGCCGCCCGAAACCCATAGGTCAGGAATTCGGCCAAGGCTGCGTCGTCCGAATAACCGCTGCATATGATCGCCGTAACATTTGGGTCGAGATCGCGTAGACGCTCCATCGTAGCTACGCCGCCCATTCCGCCGCGGATGGTTGCGTCCAAAATGACCGCCTGAAAAGTTTCGCCAGTCCGCAGGGCGAGTTCGTACTTTTTCAACGCTTCCGCGCCGTCGGGCACGGTCGTCACTTTGTAGCCAAGGGTGCCGAGCAGCTCCGAAGTCAGATCGCGAATGGCAGCTTCATCATCCATCACCAAAACGCGCTGATGATTGAAACTGAAAATTTCATTTGCCAGGGTCGGCTCAGGAACTGGTGGCTCGGAGTCGGTGGCTGGCAGATAAAAAGTAAATGTCGATCCATCGGCCGAAGTGCGTTCAAGATGGAGCAGGCCGCCGTGTTTTTTCACCACGGAGTAGCTGATCGACAAGCCCAGGCCCGCTCCAGTCGACTTGGTTGTAAAATAAGGATCGAAAATTTTGGTCACCAGTTTCTTCTCGATGCCGCCGCCATTATCTGCGACCTGGATTTTGACATAACGGCCGGGTCGAATCGGAAGACCAGAATTGGCGTCAATTTCAAGATTGCGTGCCGAAACCCGAACAATCCCGCCGTGCGGCATGGCCTCTCGTGCGTTGATTACTAGCGCATTGATCACTTGCTCGATCTGGGCCGGATCGACCGCAGACCTCCAAAGGTCGGCCTGAATATCCAAATCCGACCGCAGGTTCGATCCATGAAGTGAGAACTCGGCCGCTTGGGTCACGAGATCAGATATTGAAACGACCCGTTTCAGCGGCGCGCCACCTTTTGAGAAGGTGAGCAATTGATTCGAAAGTTGAGCGGCGTGTTGCGCGGCCTCGCCGGCGCGCGACAAGAACGAGAGCAGATTTGCCGGACTCTCCGGAGCTTCGATTTGGGCCAGGCCGATGTTTCCGGAAATAATGGTCAGGAGGTTGTTAAGATCGTGGGCGATTCCTCCTGCCAGCGTCCCGAGCGATTCCAGCTTGCCGGTGGTCAACCGCTCTTCTTCGACCCGCTTTCGATCGGTCACGTCTCTTAGGAAAACAGAAACACCGCCTCCGCTCGGATAGGCCAGAAGTTCAAACCAGACTTTGCCGCTTGCATCGCTTGCTTCGAATTCGACCGCTACTTGTTCGGACATCGCGCGCCGATAATTCTTTTCGAACGCATCGCGGGTAAACTCTGGCAGTTCGACCCAAAAATCCTTGCCGATCAAGTCTTCGCGGTGCCGGTCGAGCAGTTTTTCCGCTTGGCGATTAACGAAGGTAAATTTCCAGTCCCGGTCGACTGCGAAGAATCCGTCACTCGTTTTTTCCAGGATGTCGGTCATTTTTCCGACTGCTTCCTGCAATTCCGCCCGCGCTTGGTTGCGTTCAGCGAGCGCACGAATGCGCCTCTCAGCTACCGAGAGCCGGACATTCAATCGCGCCGGGTCGAGCGGTTTGATCAAATAATCGTTGGCCCCGGCTGCCAGGGCCTGCTCCAAGTCCTGCGCGTCGTCACGCGCCGTGACCAGAAGAATGAATAATTCCTCGCCGTTGGGCGCAGCTCGCAATTCCTGACACAATTCCACTCCGCTTTTGCCGGGCAACATCCAATCCAAAATCAAAAACGGGAAAGGTTGTTTTCTTAGCTCAAGTTCCGCCTCTTCGGCGCTGTCGACCGCGACCACCTCGTGACCGCGTTGTTCGATCAACCGCTGCAAAGTCCTGCGACTCTCCGGATGATCCTCAACAAGCAGTATTTTCATTTCTGGAAATATGAAATCTTCCCCCAAATCCCTCCGCCAAGTCATGCGCGAGCACGCCCGGTCACCGAATAATGGGGCAGCAGGATGGCTGCCACGGGATGCCGCTAGTCCGCGAAAAAAGGAATAAGATTTTTCCTTAGACAACGATCGACATCGTCATGCAATCGAGCGGCAGCGCCTTGCGTTACATTCGGCCTCTGCTAGGTACAGCGAAAGTTTGGCGGAGCCGTAAAAATTCATGCTCATCTTTCGTTTTCTCCTTTTTTCGCTTGTTACTTCGTTCGGAATCGTCGCCGTTCGGGCTGACGCGGTTGCGCCGCAAACCGGCGAAAAGCCAAAGCCGGCAGCCACGGCCGAGCCCGGGATCACTTTCGATTGGGTCCACGTCGACGGACCTTACGTCGCGATGACGTTCGATGACGGCCCGAGCGCAAAATTGACGCCCAAGCTACTCGATTTGCTCGCCACCCATCATATAAAAGCCACATTTTTCCTGATCGGCCAAAACGTTGCCGAAAATCCCGATATCGCGGCGCGGGAGGTACGCGAAGGACATGAAATCGCGAACCATAGCTGGTCGCATCCCAACCTCGCTAAGATGTCGGACGGCGGAGTGCGTGATCAGCTGCACAAAACGGAGGACGCGATTCGAAGCGCAAGTGGTAATCGTCCAACTTTATTGCGTCCACCTTATGGTTCGATCACAGCCCGGCAAAAAAAATGGATCAACCAGGAGTTTGGTTACAAAATTGTGCTTTGGGATGTCGACCCATTGGACTGGAGAAGGCCAGGACCGAACGTCGTTTGCAATCGCATCATCAAAATGGCTCGCGCCGGCTCGATTATTCTGGCGCACGACATTCATCCCGGCACGATCGAGGCGATGCCGTGCGTGCTGAACCAGCTCGAGGCCAAGGGCTTCAAATTCGTGACCGTTTCTGAATTGATCGCGATGCAAACGCCACTGCCGCCGAAACCTTCGCCATCTCCTAAATCGATCCCGCCAAAATCGACATCTCCTTCCCCCACTCCGCACGACTGATTTTTATTTTGCCGGCATGATCGCCGACCGATATTTGCAGCTCAAGGGCGGACTCGAAAGCGCTCTCGCTGGATCAATTAAGCTCGGCTCGGAACTGCTGCGGCCTCCTGAAGAGATAGATACTTTGCAGGCGCTGCTGCGCGATATCAGCGAACCGTTGCTTTTTGTCGTGGTTGGTGAAGTGAAATCTGGAAAGTCTTCGCTCTTGAATGCTCTCTTCGGCAATGAATTTGCCAAGGTAGATGTTCTGCCGGCGACCGACCGCGTTTACATTTTTCGCTACGGACCGCAAGAAAAATCGACCGAGGTTTCACCGAAACTGACCGAGCGCCATCTGCCGATTCCGTTCCTGCGCGATTTCAACGTCGTCGACACGCCCGGGACCAACACGATGATGAAAGAGCATCAAATGGTGGCGGAAGATTTTATGCCACGCGCTGACGTCGTCCTTTTCGTCTTCTCGGTGGCCAACCCGTGGACGCAATCCGACTGGGAATTTTTGGATTTCCTGCAAAAAACCTGGCTCAAGAACGTGATCTTCGTGCTCCAGCAAATCGATTTGCGCGAGCCGACTGAAATCGACGTGATCCATCGACATCTTCAGGACACCGCGATGCGGCGGTTGGGATTTGTCCCACCGATTTTTTCCGTGTCCGCGCGCAAAGCTCTCTTAGCCCGGACGAGTGGTCTGGATAAGGAACGGCTTTGGGAAGAGAGCGGTTTCGCGCCCCTCGAAGAGCAGATCAGCTTCATTGTGACCGAATCGAGCACGCGGATGTTGAAGCTGCGCTCAACTTTTCAGGCAACGCGCGTTGCCCTGGAAGGATTGAATCGAGAGGTCCACGGATTTCTCGACAAAATTGGAGCAGATGTTGCGGTGCTCGAACGTTTGGACACGCTACTGCTGACCCGCCGCGAACAAATGCTCCGCCAGGTCACGGCTCTTGTGCGTGAGGTGGAGAGCATCTACGAAGAAACAACAAAAGAGAGAACGATGCTGCTTCGCCAGGAACTGACTTGGTGGCGCGGATTTCAACTAGTTTGGCGCCGAACCGGCGACCATCCGGATTTGCACGCGAAGATCGAGGCCAAGCTTCGACAATTGTTGCAATCGCAAATGCAACCGGCAGTCACCAAATTGGAGATAGATTTGCGCGGGCTCTGGCCGCAGATGCAAGACCTCCTCGAAAATCAATTATCACCCGACTTACAAAAGGAGGCCCGCCAAAGCGTACCGGATTTCGCCGGTCAACGACGTGAACTCTCGGAATCAATTCAAGGGGCCTTTGTCGACATTCTAGCCGGAAAAACGCTTCAGGAACAAGTGGCCCGGTCTTATTCACAAACGGCGCTTTGGTTGCGCGTTGTTGTCGCAATAATCGCGATTGCAGCAGCGGTCACATTTTTCGCCCGAGCGCGGAGCGCAACGGCGGCCATGGCAGCGCTTATGGTTGCGGGAATAGGCGTTATGATTGCCGTTTTTTTAGCCTTCAACCCTCGTCGAAAAGTTCTGCGAGATTATGAACGACAATTCTCTCCAAAACGCACCGAGTTTTCCCAAACGCTCGAGAAACAGTTTGCAAAAGCGATTGATGTCTTTTGCACGGAAATGGCCAAGAAGTTCCGCAAGTTAAGCGAAATTTGCCAGACCCGGCGCCGGCGCCACGAACCGTGGTCGCAACGAGCAGAAGAACTACAAGCAAAGCTTACCGAATTGAGGCCGCGGCTCGGTTGAAAAATCCGCGCGCGAAATGGTGCCGTTATTTCTTGGCGTTGCCGGAACTGCCGCCTTGCTGCACCAAACGCTGTTCGGCCTGGCGACGCGCAATCACGAAATGATTGTTCTCGCCATAGCTGCGCCATGGTCCGGGCGGCACGTCCTGAGTGTTCACGAACTGCCAATCGGTAACGTCAGTGGGTTGCAGCCCAAGGTAATCGCGCACCGCGGGTGAAACGTCTAAGCCGGCGCCGTGATTCAGGTTCGGCTTCGGGCGTTCATTGCCAAAGACATATTGAAAGTGATCGGTCCGAAACGGGCCGCAATCTTCCCATTGCGCGTAACAGGTGCGATTGCCTTTGCGAATTGCGATCCAGTGATGCCAGCAAACCGATTGTCCCTGTCCCATGTAGGCCTGTTTGAACCATGGAATCACCAGCGGCGCTTCCGGCTTAAATTGGCCATGGGTCACGTCGTTATAAGGTAAGGCGCAATAAAATGGATTCTGCCGCGGAACGAACGAGACCGGAATGTAGTTACGCCGCTCTGATTTCTCGGGATTATCGAAACCGCCGTAATTCCCCTGCCAATTCAAATCCCATGAGCTCCGAAAATTCGGCACCGGATTGTTTCCGCCCGCCTGTTCTCCGACCCAGAACACCGTGGTCACGATGTTTGTTTTCCATGCGAAACGCTGGATCGCCGGCCGAGAACTGGTCGGTACAAACACTTGGGGCTCGACCTTGAGCAGAGCTTGCTCGCGAAGTTTCATCGCATACTTCGCAAAGTCGGCCGCCGTCGCGTAAGGCGAGCTCGATTGCTCCTCCGCCCGGAGCACACCGGCTCCGGTCAGGATTAAAAGGGCAATGGTTCGTCTCATGGCCAAAGGGTGGCCTGTTTCTATCCGATTTCCCGCCTCGCGCAAGGCCTTTTCATTATGGAAAAACCAGCGCCGGTGGCGGTTACAATCCCTAAAGCACTATCTGTTCCAGCTATATCCGGCTCACGAGAGTATTCCGGACGTATTCTCGATCGTTTTTTTCGGGATAGTCCAGCGTGTAATGCAAACCGCGGCTTTCTTTACGACTCAATGCCGAATCGACAATTACTGCCGCCACCGTGGCCAGATTGCGCAGTTCTAAAAGGTCCACCGATACTTTGAAGTTCCAATAAAATTCCCGGATCTCACGCTGCAGATTGCGCAGGCGCGCGCTCGCCCGCTGCAACCGCTTGTCGGTGCGCACGATTCCCACATAATCCCACATCAACCGGCGGATTTCGTCCCAGTTATGGTAAATCACGACCAGTTCATCGACATCCTGCACCTCGCCCGATTGCCATTCTGGTAACCAAACCGGCGGCATTGAGCGCGATGGACGTCGCTCCCGCAGCATTGCTTCGCACGCGCGATGTGCGACCACCAAACCTTCCAGCAGCGAGTTGCTCGCCAGACGATTCGCGCCGTGCAATCCGGTGCAACCAACTTCGCCAATTGCGTATAAGCCGGGCAGACTGGTCGCGCCGTTGACGTCAGTGTTGATTCCGCCGCATTGATAATGCGCGGCCGGCACCACCGGAATCGGCTGCTTCGTCATGTCGATCCCAAAACGCAAACAGGTCTCGTAAATATTTGGGAACCGATCGCGCAAGAATTCCACCGGTTTGTCGGTGATATCAAGAAAAACGCATTGCGCCCCGGAGCGTTTGATCTCGGCGTCAATCGCTCGTGCCACAATATCCCGCGGCGCGAGCGAACCGCGTCGATCGTAGCGTATCATGAAATCTTCGCCGCGATTGTTCCGCAAAATGCCGCCTTCGCCCCGCACTGCTTCCGAAATCAAAAACGATTTCGCTTTGGGATGAAACAGACCGGTCGGATGAAACTGAACGAATTCCATGTTCGCGATCGTCACGCCCGCGCGCCAGGCCATTGCCACGCCATCTCCGGTCGCGATGTCAGGATTGGTTGTGTAGAGATAAACTTTGCCACAACCACCAGTCGCAAGGACGATCCGATCCGAACGGATCGTTTCCACTTCGCCGCTCTTTTCATCGAGAATGTAAATTCCGAGGCAACGATCTTCCGCCGCAAAGCCAAGTTTCGCGGCGGTGATTAGGTCGACTGCCATGTGATTTTCGAGAAGATCCACATGCGCTTGGCGCTCGAGCTCGCGCAGTAATGCGTTCTCGATTTCCTTGCCGGTCATGTCCCGAACGTGAAGGACGCGTCGCTTCGAGTGTCCGCCTTCGCGACCAAGATCGAATTCGCGATGGCCGGAAACCTCGCGTTCATCGAATTGCATACCGAGCTCGACCAAGTCCTGAATTCGCGCCGGAGCTTCGGTCACAATCGTGCGGACCACATTTTCGTCACATAATCCGGCGCCGGCTTCAAGGGTGTCGCGCACGTGAAGTTCAAAAGAGTCCTCGTCGCTCGTCACACAAGCGATTCCCCCCTGCGCCCAAGCCGTGTTCGTGTCCGGCCCTTTGCGTTTGGTGATTACCGCCACCGAACCGTGCTTCGCTGCCTTGAGCGCAAAGCTAAGCCCCGCGATGCCGCTGCCGATGACAACGAAATCGTATTCCTTCATCCCAATACAATGTTGTCGATCAAACGGGTTTTCCCAAAGAAAACCGCGAGCGCGAGAAGCGAGTTGGGCCCAGGCAATTCGATCGGTTGCAAAGTGTCTGCGTCGACAAGATCGACATAATCGATTCGCGCCAGTGGCGCTTCACTAATTATCTTTCGTGTAAGACCGAGAATGTCCTTCGCGGATTTTTGTTCGGAATCTTTCGCGGCCAGCAATGCTTTGCGCAAAACCGCAGCCTGCTTCCGCTCCTCGGCGTTCAAATACACGTTGCGCGAACTGCACGCCAGTCCATCTGCTTCGCGCACCGTGGGCACCGCGACGATGTCGATCTTGTAATTCAGATCGCGCACCATTCGGCGAATCATGGCCAGCTGTTGAAAATCTTTTTCGCCAAACACGGCCGCGTTAGGTTGCAAAATGTTGAACAGTTTCGCCACCACTGTGCAAACGCCGCGGAAATGTCCCGGCCGCGATTTGCCTTCGAGCACGTTCGACAGCGAATTTTCCTCCACAAACACGGAGCGATTTTCCGGATACATCTCGATCGCGCTTGGCCGGAACAAAAGGTCGACATCCAACTTTCGGCAAAATTCTTCATCTTCTTGTTCCGGTCGCGGATAACGTTCGTAATCGCTTCCCGGCTCGAATTGGAGCGGATTTACAAAAATGCTGACGGCCACTTCGCCATTTTTCCCCGCCTCGCCGCGCGCAATTCGAATTAACTCTCCATGCGCCCTATGCAACGCCCCCATCGTCGGCACCAGGACAAGCGGCCCTTTTTCCGCCTGACTCTGGGCTTGGGCGATCGTGGTTACAATCTTCATCGTGCTTCCAACCAGATCGCCTGGCGCGCGAACGGAAAAGTTTTGTGACCGAAATTTGTCCAGCCCGCGCGTTGCGCCAATTGATTCATCTCGGAGAAGGAAAACGCGTGCGCGATGGAGAGCCGAGCATCGTGTTTGGTCATTGGCTCACGAAACACAGTCGCAGTGAGAAGGTGGACGCCGATTGTGGCCATCCAACTGCGGCGCAGATCAGAAACGAGGACGAATTTGTGCGACAGCTCTCGGCAACATTGGAGCACGCGGACCGCGCCGTCATCGCTAAAATGATGAAGCGCTAGGGTGCACAAAACGACGTCATATGGCTCCGCTGGTCTCCATTCCAGGATGTTTCCTTCGACGAAACTGATTTCGGGATAAGAAACGCTCAGTTTTTGCGCGATCTCGAGAGTTGCGGATTGCCGATCCAACGCATCGATTCGCAGTTCCGCCCCAATCTTGCGCCCGCACTCTGCGATCAACCGCGGAATATCGCCCGAGCCGGTGGCAAGATCGACAATTCGCAAGCGCGAGCCCGGCTTGATCCAGCGGCTGAGAAACATCGAAATCAACGCGTAACTCCCAAACCAGCGATTGAGCTGCCGGATATTTTCAAGATCCCGCTCCAATTCGGGGGAAACCGGCTGCGGACGGTCCATTAGCTCGAGCTCGACTGGATTAAATTGCCGCTCCATTGACGAACTGTAGCGGCGGTCTAGGACCGTCGCATTATTTGTCAGACGCTCCCAGAGCGCCGCTACGAAGAAAGGAATTTTCGCCAGGATTCCGGCAGGTCTGCTGCTTCGACTTCGCTGGCGATGCGGCCTTCAAAGTCCGGCTGAAAAGTTGTGCTCGTTCCGTAAACCATGATTACATCTTCCGAACCTTCGGCCCGAATCGCATGCGCAACGCCCGGAGGAATCACGACTCCGACGTTATTGCGGCTGCGATGATTGTCGCCATCGGCGAAAAAACGCATGCTCCGCGCGGGGAGACCAGCGCGGACGTCCCGCAAAAAGATTTCAGCGCGCCCCTGCAGAAAAAACATAATGTCCCATTGTTCGCGATCGTACGGGCGCAGTGAATAGTTTTGCGGTTGATTGATAAACAAACGTCGTAACCATTTCTCCGCGGTCATCTCCGCTGGAATGCTAGGTGGATGAATGTGAAATCCTTTTGCGCTGTTCGCGAACATTCGCGCGGCCGACCATTGCCTCGGCCATAGCTTGATCTTGCCCAGCACTCCCTGCGCTTCACGCGCTAACTCGCCAAAGCTGCCACGATGGCGTTGTGGATGAATTTCTCGGGAAAAAATTTCAACCCCCGGGATCCAAACTTTCTTCAGCTCCGCTTTGCCGCGACCTGCAGTCAGTTCAGCGGCATCGACGCCAGATGCGGCTATTCGTTGAGCAACACTGCCGCTTTTGTAATCGCGGGGAGAGAGCGCTTTTCTTGTCCGTTCGTTGAGCCCAAGCCACAAATCTTTTTTCATGTTATTTCGAGGAGCCGCTTACATGCCTAACGAAGCTCCGCGCGAATCGCCACATTATATTCATTGCAGCCGTGCGCAGGCAAATTTACGCTGGACGCCTTCGGCGAGCGCCCTGGCCGAGATCGATGCCCGAGTACTTCGTCTATCTTATCTATCGCGCAGGCTTTGCCCTGATTGGTCTTTTGCCCTTACGCGTCTCCTTTGCCCTTGGAAACGGACTCGGCTTCTGTGCCTGGCTTGCTCTCGGGAAATATCGGCGCCTGGGATTTCGTAACATCGAGATCGCATTCGGCCGGGAAAAATCACCGCAAGAAATGCGGCACCTCGTGCGTCGCCATTTTCAACGACTGGGCGCAAATCTTCTTTCCGGATTGAAACTCGCGTCGATGCCGCTGGAGAAGGCGCGGGCGAACGTTCGCATCGAAAATGCCGATACCGCCCATCGCGAGCTGCGCAGCGGTCGGCCGATCGTGTTTATTTTGAGCCACATCGGAAACTGGGAATTGCAGGCGCAAATGTTTCCCGCCGCGATCGGCTACGTCCGAAATAGCACAATTTATCAGCCGCTGAAAAATCGTTACATCGACAAACACGTTCGCAGCTTGCGCGGCCGCGCCGGCGTCGAGTTGTTCGATCGCAACGAAGGTTTTCAGAAAGCGATTGAACTGCTGCGGGGCGGCGGCGCAATCGGAATCCTGGCCGATCAACATGCGGGCGATCAAGGCCTGTGGGTACCGTTTTTCGGCAAACTCGCCTCGACCACATCGTTGCCGGCGCTGTTAGCTAAACGCACCGGCGCGGCCGTTCTGGGCACCGCCATTTACTCCGAATCGCCGGGGCGCTGGCGGATGTCGTTCACTGATCGAATCGACGCTCCTAGCGATTCAGTCGAAGCGCTCACCGCCAAAGCCAACGACCTGATCGCGGCCCAGACCCGGCGCGCTCCGGAGGACGGGTTCTGGTTGCACAATCGCTGGAAAACGCCGCGCCCAAATTTTCTTCTCGCGCGTTATAAGCGAGGCGTTTATGTCCCGAAAAATTTACCGCTGCAACCATTGCGACCGTTCCGGATCTTCATTCGCAGCAGCAACTGGCTGGGTGACGCAGTCATGAGCGTGCCGGCAGTGCGCGCAATCAAAAAAAGCCGACCCGATGCGCACGTCACGATCCTCGCGCCAGAGAAAATTGCGCCGATCTGGAAACTAGTCTCAGAAGTCGACGAGATTTTGTCGCTGCCGAACAAATCGCTCGTCAGCGCAGTTCGCCTGATTGGACGACAAGAGAGCTTCGATGTCGCGATCTTGTTTCCCAATTCATTGCGCGTGGCGCTCGAGGTTTGGCGAGTTCCGAGAAAAGTCGGCTATCGCGGACATGCTCGCGGCTGGCTCCTAAATCAAATTGTCCGCGAACCGCGCCGGCCGGGCCCGCCCGAGCATCACGCGAACCGCTTTCTGAGAATCGCGGATGATTGCGGCGCGGACGTCGATTTAGTGCGCGATGCGAAGCGAGTGTTGTCGGAAACATCGCACGTCCAAGATCAAAAATTGCTCGGACTTTGCCCCGGCGCCGAATATGGACCGGCCAAGCGCTGGTTACCGGAGCGTTTTGCCGAGGCGGCAGTCGCGGTTTCGGCACAATCCAATGTCAAATGGATCTTGTTCGGAGTTAACAATGATGAATCGATCGGCGAGACGATCGCCAGCGCTCTCGGCGAAAACTGTGTAAATCGAATCGGTCAAACAACTCTCGATCAATTGATCGAGGAATTGCGGCGCTGCCGCCTACTTTTGACAAACGACACCGGAACGATGCATCTCGCTGCGCTGCTCGGCGTGCCGGTTGTGGCGGTCTTCGGTTCAACCGAACCGGCGCTCACGCGGCCTCTCGGTAACGGCCACATCATTCTTCGGCATCACGTTGAATGCAGCCCGTGTTTTTTGCGCGAATGTCCGATTGACTTCCGTTGCATGAAAGCCGTTAGCGTGCAGGAAGTCGTGGATGCGGTGAGGTCGATCCTACAATGAATTCTGAGCAGCCGCGCATCCGCACTGAAGTGCAGGTAATGTTCTTCGATACCGATTGTGGCGGCGTCGTCTCCAATATCGCATACCTCCGTTTCATCGAGATCGCGCGAACGCTGCTGGCAGAAAAGCTTGGGCTTCCGCTCACCGACATGGCGAAGACCCAAAGATATCCGGTGGTCGTCCGGACCGAAATCGATTACCGCCGCGCCGCAAAGCTGGGTGACAGATTAGTAATCGATGGTTGGCTTGATCAATTACAACGCGCGCGATTCTGGTGCGCCTTCCGAATCACACGACCGGCGGATGACGCGTTGATCGCCGAATGCCGGCAAACGTTGGCGCTAATTGAAATGCCGGCTGCGAAACTTTTACCGTTGCCGGCCGATTGGGAAAAATATCGCTCCCGTGCGACTTCGGTTTAACGATTAGTGCGATGACTGCCGGCGCCCGCACTTTCAGCATTGAGGACGCGCTGCTTGATCCGCCGGCATTGCCTCCGCCTCCGTTGCGCCATGCGCTTTTTGTCTCGCTGATCGCGCTCGCGGCGCTGCTTCATCTGACCACCCTCGGGTGGGGCGATCTCTACAACCACACCGAGGGCCAATATGCCGGCGCGGCGCGCGAAATGATTCAAACGCATCAGTGGCTATGGCCGACGAACGACGGCTTGCCCCGGCTGCCGAAACCGCCGCTGCTTTACTGGCTCATCATCGGCTCTTTTAAAATTTTCGGGACCAATTCCGCCGCCGCGCGTCTGCCAATAGCGTTGGCGGCGATGGCAGTCGTGGCGTTCACGTTTTTGATCGGTGAAAAATTGGGAGATTACTGGCGCGGATTTTTTGCAGGCCTGATTTATCTTTGCAGCTGCGGCACAGCGCTGCTCGGGCGGGTCGTCATGCCCGAACCAGTGTTCAGCGCCTTTATCGCCGGCGCGATTTTTTGCGGCGTATCCGGCTATCAACGGCGACGCGGACGGAATCTTTGGTTCCTCGGTTTCTGGATTTGCTGCCTGCTGGCCTGCCTGACGAAGAGTTTGCTTGGCTTAATTTATCCGCTCACAATTTTTATTTTCCTCGGATTGTTTTACCGCGAAGCGCGTTTGCGTTTCCGTCGACTCCTCCATTGGGGATATATCTCGATCTTCGTGGTGCTATTCGTGCCATGGTACATCGCGACCGAACTGCGTTTCCCCGGTTTTTTGCAGCAATTGTTGCGGGTCGAATGGTTGGGACACCTACGTTCTTTTTCCAACGTTCCGGGGAGCGATAACGGCGTCCCGCCGCTTCAATTTGTTTGGCTGCATCTTGTCTGGTGGTTCCCCTGGTCGGTTGCCATTCTTCCCGGAGCGATCTTTGCCTGGCGAAAAGTGATCCGTCCGCGGGAATTGGAATTTGCCGAGGCGTTGCCGTTGTGTTGGATGGCGGTCGTTTTTGTGCCGCTTCTGATCATCGGACAACGTCAGGATTATTATTCGATGAACATGTGGAGCGCGTTCGCGATTTTTGCCGCGACCGCGTGGGACAGACTGCCGCGGCAATGGCAGCTCACGGGCCCCGGTCTCGTTGGAATAGCCGGGGTCGCTGCCGGATGGTTAGCTCTGTGGCCCCCGCATTTCGCATCAGCAAGCCGGGCTCGCGGAGAGCGCGAAGATGGCAGTTGGACAACGTGGGACGCGTTACAAACGCTTCCGCCATCGACTTGGGAAATTTTGCGTCCGATGCTTACGGTGATCGCTATTTCCCTCATCGTCGCGTCGATAATCGCGGTTTATTTCGCAACGAAACGGCGGCCGGGACTTTGTCTGAGCGTTTTAGCCGTGGCGGTGGTGCCGATCGGACTTTCGTTGGCGGACGGCGTCTCGCGCATGGCGCCACAATTTTCACTCGCAGATGCGGCTCGGTTTTTGGAGAGCAGGCTCACCGACAAAGATGCAGTGGTTTACGAAGGAGAACTCGATGATGCCAGCAGTCTTGTTTTTTATTTGCACCGTCACTTTTATTTGGTGAACGAGCCCGACGACGACGAAATGCACATTCCGGGTGGAATGAACCCTTCGGTCAATGAGGAGGCGATCCTGCGTCACTGGGGTGATCCAGAGGGGATTTTCTTGATCATCAACCAAGATCGCGTTCCGCATTGGCAGCACGTTTTGACGACCCGCTTTCATATTTATCACCAGATGATGGCGAGCGGTCGATATATTGTCCTGAGTAATCAGCTATAGCCGAGGCCTTTCTGAACAATAACGACATCGCATTTGAAAAAAGCCATCTGCGCGGTAGCTTTCGCGCTCATTTCCGATCTATGTCACAGCATCGAAGCCTCAGAGGAGCCAGCACGATCGTCGCGAAACGCAATGTTCTAAAGCGTTTCGAGCGGGTCGAACTGCTCAAGAAACGCGGCCAATGGAAAGAAGGCCGCAAAGTGATCGGCCTTCCCAAAACCAAGCCGGACGCGTAAACCAGACGTGAATCGTTAAAGCGTTACATCGTTGAATCGGGCGGCCCGATTTACGATTCACGAATCTTGGTTTAACGACTTCTGTGCGCCTCAATCGGTTCCTTGCCGCAGCCGGCGTCGGTTCACGGCGAAAATGTGATGAATTGATCGTGGCCGGACGCGTCACCATCAACGGCCGGGTTTGCACAAATTTCAGCGCGCAACCCAGCGAGCGCGATCATGTGAAAGTCGATCGCAAGCTCGTTCATCTCGAGCGCGCGATGACGATTGCGTTACACAAACCGGCGGGATTTGTTTCGACTCGCAGTGATCCTCACACTCGCGACACGGTTTTCGATTTGTTGCCGCCAAAGTTTCCACGCCTTTTCAATATTGGACGTCTCGATGCCCAGAGTGAAGGATTGCTCCTGCTAACGAACGATGGCGACCTCGCGCAGCAACTCACTCATCCGCGCTTCAAAATCGAAAAAGAATACGAGGTGACGTTAGATCGGCAATGGGACAGCACGCTCGCGCAGAAACTTTTGCGCGGAATTTTCTTGGATGGTCGGCGCGCCCAAATTGCAGAGCTCCAGTCGATCGGTCCGACCAGAGTGCGCGTTGTTTTGCGCCAGGGAATTAATCAGCAGATCCGGCGCATGTTTTATGCGGTCGGTTACGAAGTGAAACGGCTGGTGCGGGCGCGGATTGGAAATCTTCGGCTGGGCGATTTGCCGCGCGGACATTGGCGTGCGGTAAGCAAATCCGAGGTCGATGGTTTGAAGCGAACGTCTAAAACAAACCGTGCGGGCGCGAGAGCAGGTAAATCCAGTTCGAGAGCAGTAAAATAGCTGCGAGGAGTCGAAGAAAACGCTTTTCCGCCGGAGTGAACCGAACGATGCGCAATCGCGGCCCGCGAATGACCAAAACCGCGAAAGCGTAAAGGTCGAAGATCGACAACCCGCTCAAGAATAGAAAGACGACCGGATTCCATTTCCAAGCGCTCCAGAAATCTGCATGGAAAAAGGCGATGGTTGAGCGAGTCGCGCCGCACGTGAGGCACGGGTGTCCGGTCACCGCCAAAAACATGCAATGCGGCCAGGGCAATCGAAGCGCAAACCAGCCAGCCGCGAGCGCGAGCGAACCAAGCGACACCACCAGCCAAATTAACTCGTGATCGAGTTCATTCGGCCCGAGACAGCGACGCGTTAGTTGCATCGCTATCGCTCACTGAGTCGCATGCATGAGGGCGCCAAATCCGCCCAGCATCATTACACAGAGCAATCCACCACAACAGCAGACAATGACCGGAAGCAGGACAGCCAACACAGCGCGGCCGGTGTCGGTCTCATGCGCGCGAGCAAGGCCGATGCAGCGAAGGACAATGTCCCATATTCCTGCGATCAGACCGCCGCAGAGCGGGACAACCATCAGTGGAAATACGGACCCGCTGGCAAAACAAATTACTCGGAATGTCGTTTCAAACGGCTGTTTTGCGCCGCCTACGATCATTAAACAGACATGCAAAATGGCAGCGTTAATAAAGGCGCCAATCGCAACCAGAACCGGAACAAAAATTATCAGGATCACGCCGCCAATGCTCGTACCAATGACGTGGGCAAGAGGATTAGGCCTGTTGGCAAAAATTCCAAGTGATTGAAACGCCAACTGGTAGATGAAATAGAAGATCAACCCGAAGCTCCCTCCGATCATCGCGTAAAGCAGAGGTTCGCCGAGTCCGCCTTCGCGTCTCATCGCGGTAAAAGCATCGCTCGGGCGGCTCAGGACCATCTGCAACGTTTCAATGAAGGCGGCAAACAATCCCTTGCTATGTCGCTCGTCCCACGGCAATCCGCTTCCCGGCGCAGATGTTGTTCCGGCAGTGGGAGCGATCATCGCCGGAGCGGTGGGAGTTTGAGGAGGAGGAGCACTTGAGGGGGGCATGGCCGCAGCGATATCGGCCGCAAATTCCGTAAATTGCGAAAGCGGTTGCCAACTCGCCATTCCTTCGCGCCAACCAAGGTCGCTCTGAAGAAAGCGACCGGCCCTAATTCCTTCGCGAACTTGTTCCTCCGGAAACACGCCCAGACTGGTTGCGCCCCGATTAACGTGAATCATCGCCATAATGCCGCGTTTTAGTTAGCGCTGCCGGCAAAGTCAACTTTGTTAGGCTCCGCCGTCGTTATCGAGTGCGCGCCAGAAATACCAGGCCGCGACTGAGCGATGGGGGCGCCATTTTTCACCCAGCTTCATCAGCTGTTTCGGTTTCGGAAGTTTTCTCTTACCAAACGTTTTCGCGAACCCTTTGCGCACGCCGTAATCGTCCACCGGCCAAACGTCGGGCCGGCCGAGATCGAAAAGGAGCAGCATCTCGACGGTCCAACGCCCAATCCCACGAACAGTGATCAGACGCGCGATGATTTCTTCATCGCTCATCTTCGCCAATCTGCGCGCGCTCGGTACCGTCCCGTCGATCGTTTTTGCGGCCAGATCCTTGACCGCAGCGACTTTGTTTCGCGAAAGACCCGCGCTGCGCAGCTTTTCGTCAGGAGTTTCAAGAACTCGCCGCGGATCGAGATACTTGCTTCGCGGATAGAGAGCGCGCACTCGTTTCCAAATAGTTGCGGCCGCTTTCCCACTTAACTGTTGATAAGCGATAGATTCGGCCAGCGCGTCGAATGGTCGAACCAATCCGCCCGGCCTCACATTGTAGCGGAGCGAACGCTTGATCAGCGCAGCCATCCTCGGATCCGTTGCTGCCAAATGTCTTTCAGGCGTAACCATGAACGAACTTCCTTTCGCTCAGGAAAATGTTTTGCTCAACCGCGCGTTTTCGTTTTTGTGAAGCCATGGCGCAAACGCAACTCACCTGGTATGGGCAAGCGGGGTTCAAAATCGTCACCCCGACCGGCAAAGTGCTTTTGGTCGATCCCTGGCTCACCAATCCCGTTTTCGAAAAGGGCAAAGACGAATTGACCGCGCTAAAACATGTCGATCTTATTTTGCTGTCACACGGTCATTCCGATCACGTCGGGAATGCGGTCGAAATCGGGAAAAAAACTGGAGCGAAGCTGGTGGCGAACTTCGATTTGTCGGCAGCAGTGACGAGCGTGCTCGGTTATCCAAGCAAACAAGCGGACATCGATACGACCGGACACATCGGTGGTCAGCTGACATTGCTCGATGGCGAGGTGACAGTTTGCTTTGTTCCGGCGTGGCATGGATCGACCGTGCAGAAAGATGAAACTTCGCTGGCGGTTCCCGCAGGCATGCCAACCGGGCTTGTCATTGGCATTCGCAACGGACCGACGATTTATCACACCGGCGACACCGGATTTTTTTCCGATATCGCGCGCGTTTCCGATTACAACAAGATCGACATCATGCTGGTTTGCATCGGCGATCATTTCACCATGGGCCCGATTCGCGCGGCGGACGCGGTGAAACTGGTCGGTCCGGAAATGGTAATTCCGATGCACTATGGCACGTTTCCAGTTCTAACCGGAACGCCCGAAGCGTTTGGGAAAGAATTAAAAAAGCGCGGCGCCAAATCTGAGCTATGCGTAATGAAGGTGGGAGAGACGATCACAGTCTGAACAAAGGACGACGCAGTCGGTGCGTGAAGAAATGATTTGAAGCAATCGCGTTCAAAGCCGTCGAAGGAAAAAGGGAAAATGGGAATTTTGGGAGATGGAGCCGCACTGGTTGAGAATCTCGTTCCAACCGGTTTAATCACGGTAGCGAGTAAGCTGGTGGAAACGCCGCTCGGCCTGGCAGACGTGGCGACGAGACTTGTCGAAGCGCTGGCGATTAATTCGATCACCGAGAAAACACGGCGCGGACGACGCGTTATCGTCAAGCGCCGCAATCTTCACAGCCAACAGCTAGCCGATCTGACTAATCTCTATTTTCGGATGGCCGACATTCCGATTCGGTTCTGGAGCAAAGTAGAAGAATGGCAGCGCTGGGAAGTTGACTGTTTTGAAATGCTCAATGGCGACCGCTATCGCGCCTACGCTTCCGGGAAGAGGTGCGTTATCGCCGAAAAACTTCCGGGCGAAAGCTTATGGATACACTTGAATCGCGGCACGCTTACACGCCGAATGCTGCAGGCCGCAGGTGCTGAATTTCGCCGCGCTCATCAATTTTGGAGCGACTATTTCCACAGCTGCTGGTCCCACGGCGATGGCACTACCCAGAATGTAATCTACAATCCAAGCAGAAACCGCGCACGACTGATTGATTTTGAAATTGTCCACGAACAATCGCTCGCGAGGGCTGCCCGCCAGGCGGACGATTTGCTCGTTTTTCTCCTCGACATGGTGGGGATCGTACCGAGCCGACAATGGCTGCCGTTTTCAACGACCTTTCTGGAAGCATACGGCGATGGAGAAGTTATCGCTCAGCTCAGAAAGCAACTCGATCTGCCCGGCGGACTGGCTTGGATCTGGTGGGGTGTGCGCACCAATTTCACAAATCCGGGGAACGTGAAGAAACGGCTGCGAAACCTAAGCCGGGCAATCGCCAAATTGAAGTTCTACGATGAGGCAGGCTCAGCCCGCGCCCGCAACAAACGCCGCCCCTCAATCAGTTGCCAGCAAATCAGGCCCGGTATGCCGAGAGCGAGTTCGCGCACTCTCGCGATCAAAGATAGAGCGAAAGCCGTGTCTCCTGGTATTCCAAGAAGATTGCCGACCAGGACATAGCCGCTTTCCTGCAGGCCAAGTCCTCCCGGGACGGGAAATGCGACCGACCGAATCGTCAGGGCCATGCTCTGCAGAATGATCGCGTTCGCCACTGTCGCATGCAGATTGAGCGCCCAGAGCGCGATCCAAATCTCGCCTGAATTCAAGATCAGGGAAAGGATCGTCGAAACGCAACAGCCGATTACGGCCCGGCGCCGCGCGTAAAGCGCGCGAATCGTTTCGTCTAACGTCTCGCCAGTTTGCACGAGCGACTGCCATTCGGGCGAATTCGCCAACTTCGCGATCATCCGGGCGAGGAATCGAAACATTCCAAGCCGCTGCACAAAATAAAATCCGCCGACCGCAGCCACGCCGACGAGTGTGCCGATCACTGTTGGGCCGACAAAATTCTTTCGCCCGGTCGATTGGACCAGGAGCACTACCCCAAGCAACGTAAACGCGGCTTGCGTGAATACGCCCAAAGTTAGATCGACAAGTACCGTCCCGGCCGCGACCGGCACGGGCGCGCCCATAATCGCCGCTAGACGCGCGCGGACAATATCTCCGCCGACCGCAGCCGACGGCACCAACGTGCTGACCGATTCGCCAATCCAGCGCATCCAAAAGATGCTTCGCAACGGCAAGCGATTCTCCTTTGGAAAAAGAACCCACCATGCGACCGCATCGAGAAAAATCGGAACACACAAATGGAAGGCGACGACGCCGGCAATCGCCCACCCCGCGGTGGCAATGGCACCGCCAACCTGCGCCACGCCCTCGCGAACAAGCAGCCCCGTGAAGAGCGCCGCGCCCGCAAAAGCGAGAAAAAAAAAGGTTAGACGAATCCTGCTCGGGATTTTCATGTTTCCATGCAAGCGGCTCGCGATCACGCCGAAGGCAATCGTGATGCTACTACGAAACGCGTCCGGAGGCGTCTCCGGATGGAAAGGAGAGCGTTAAATCAGTAACTCTGAAGCTGGCGCTACTGCAACTTCGGCTGGAACTGGAACCGGGACCAACGCCGGCGTTGCATCCGACAGGACATCGGCAATAGCCGGTGGCACAACCGCTCGCCGCAACGGACGCGAGACCAACAGACAAAGCGCCAGCCAGCTGGTGCCGAGAATCATTCCGCCAAGCACGTCGGTTAAATAATGGGCGCCGAGCGCGATCCGACTGAACCCAACCAGAACGATCACGAACGTCGCCGCCGAATAGACCAGCACGCGACCGCCGCGATTTTTGATCATCGGGATAATGAACAGAGCAAGTTGCCCGTAAAGCAGGGTGGCGCCGATGGTGTGGCCGCTGGCAAAGCTGTAACCCGACCAGTCCACGAACCAGCCGTCGACAAATGGACGATGTCGATGCACCAGAAGTTTGACCCATTCGTTCAAGAGCATTCCGCCCGGGACCGCCACAACCATCATCAGAAGGGACGGCCACCAGCGTTTGAAAACGAAAAATAGGACCGCTATCGAAAGGACGATGGCAATCCACTCGCTCGAGCCGAATTCAGTGATTCCACGGAGCACGCTCACGACTGTGGGCGTCAGGTGAGCGTGAAACCAAACGGCTACGCCGTGGTCGATTCCGGCAAACGGATTCGCTATCGCTAGAGGGGGGGTTCTCACAGAAAAGCCGTTCACAGTAATGCCAAATAAAAGCCCGTCAACCCTGAAAGCATCCGGTATCGAATAGGCTAAAAAGCCGGGGCGCCGCAACCTTTTCAATCGTCACTTGCTGAGAAAGCCAGAATACGATAGACGGAGATTGGCCGACCCAAACGAATACAAGATCGACAGCTGCTGTTAGCACCAAAAGTTATGAATAGCCTCCGTCTCGCCTTAACCGTCGGTTTCCTCAGCCTCATTTCACCGATCCTTGCCGGAACCGAGCTGGAATTGCAGCCCGCGCCATCGCCCAGCGACGAGAACAAAAACTCAACCGAGCTTTTTGCCTACGAGACTGTTTACACCGGGAATAGCGATTTCAAGCACTATCGGGGGGCGTTCGGCGATGGCGATTCCCTCTATAACGATGTCAGCTTTGCCCATCGGTTTCACATTACCGGAAACTGGTATTTCCGCGTCGGCATTGAATATGAGCGGTTCGATTTCGGCGGCACCGATAACGGATTGCCCGATCACCTGCAAACAATTCACGCGCTCTTGGCCTATGAATACATCTTCCACGACCACGCCGGAGCCGGTCTCGAGATTGATCCCGGTCCCTATTTCGAAAACGACATAACCGGCGATTCAATCGACGTTCCCTGGAAAGTGTGGGTCACGTTTCCGCTCAAGAAAGACAAGATTTTTGCGGTGATTGGCGCCGGCGGTTCAATTTATTCGAATCCAATCGTCGCGCCGGGCGGCGGTTTGATCTGGCTATTCAGCGATCATTTCCGGCTGGAAGGCGTCTTTCCAAAACCGGCGCTCGTTTACAATCCAAGTGATGATTGGGAATTTCGTCTGGCCGGCAATCTTTTCTTCGAGAGCTATCGCACCGACGACGTGATCACGCCGGCGCGAAAACTCCAGGTCCATAACGCGATCGTTCAATACAGTGAGTATCGCGCCGGAGTACAGGCCACCTATTCTCACTTCAAGCCGCTCGACATTACACTGGACGTCGGCTGCACGTTCGAAAGGGACTTCGATTTCTTCCGCGCGGAAGCGAGTGTGAAAACTGATCCCGCGCCGTACGTTAGACTTGCGGTCGAGGCGAAGTTCTAAGGGAAAATTTCGTCGAGCTTTCGCGCGATCGATTGACTGCCGCGCACTTTCAAGCGGCCGGTCATGAATGCCCATGTGCCTTTTAGTTTGCCGTTCGACATCGCGACCCAATCATTGTCGCTCGTAATAAATGTCACGCTGGGATTGTCGATCTTGCCGCGTCCCATCTTGAACGTTCCGTCGTTGACGTCGATCCACCATTCGCCGCCATTCGGTCCGCTCAATTCCCACTGATATCGAGCGTGGACACCTTTGGCTTTGTCGGCTTGAAAACTTTGACGCATTCCATCGAAGACCTGTTGGGGCGTGGAATTGTCCTCGGCCGGAAGCGAGCTCGGGCAATGCATTGCCAGCATTGCTGTTGTTAGCGCCAGCAAAATCCGGTTTGTTTTCATTCAATAATAAATCGCGTCCACGGACATCGTCGGTCGTTTCAGTTCATCTTGTACAATTCGCCGCGGCGATGAGCGAAGACCGTGACTCGGGTGCGCACGTCCGCGATCGCTTGTTCTGAAATCTCCGCCTCAATCAATTCCTCGCGATCAGAAGAAGCGGCCGCCAGAATTCCGCCGGAAGGATCGACAATCAGTGATGAACCGCAGAACGTCACGCCATCGTCCGTGCCCACGCGATTGGCGATGATGAAATAGCTTTGGTTCTCAACCGCGCGCGCCAGCGCCAGAATTCGCAGATGTTCCGCGCGCACGACCGGCCACGCGGAAGAATTCACGATCACATTTACTCCGCGTTCGACGACGAGGGTGCGCGCCATTTCTGGAAAACGCAGATCGTAACAAATACTCAACCCAACCGTAAATTTGCCGACCTTGCAGCTGACGAATTCGTTGCCGGGCGAAAGACAAACCCGCTCGTCCAGCGGCGCGGCTGTGACCAGATGAGTCTTACGATATTTCGCGACTACCTCGCCCTGCCCGTTGACCAAAACTTGTGAATTGAAAATGGACACGCCGTCGCGGTCCGAAATCCCCGCAACAATGGCGATAGAAGTTTCTTTGGCGATTTCTTGCAGCTCAGGGACCGCGCCATCGCTCCATTTTTTCGCGTGCTTCTGAATCACCGGCATTGAATACCCGTTATCCACCATCTCTGGAAAAACGATCAGCTCAGCGCCCGACTCTTTCGCGAGCACAGCGAAATCGCGAACCTTGCGCAGATTCGCGTTGAAATCTCCGAGCACGCACGAAATCTGGGCTGCGGCGATTTTCATGAATCGTTGTCGATCTTAACGCAAATTCCTGTCGAGCGCGCCGATCTTGCGAATTTCCGGCCAGCGCCACGCCGACGCGGCCACAACCAGAATGGTGCCGATTCCGCCAGCGACGACGGAGATTACCGGACCGAACAACGCTGCGGTCAATCCGGACTCTAACGCACCGAATTCGTTCGATGTGCCGATAAAAATATTGTTCACGGCGGAAACGCGACCACGCATTTCATCTGGCGTCACTAACTGAACAATCGAACCGCGAATGATCACGCTTACGCTGTCGAGCGCGCCGGCCACGAACAACATCGCCAACGATAGCCAGAGCGCTGTCGATAAACCGAAGACGACAGTTGCGATTCCAAAACCGGTCACGCACCAAAGAAGTGTTTTCCCGGCTTCGCGCATCGGCGGCAGATAGGCAACAGTCAGCGCCATTGCGAAAGCGCCAATCGCGGGCGAGGCGCGCAGCCACCCGAGACCGACCGGACCGCAGTGCAGAATTTGATCGGCAAAAATCGGGAGCAAAGCCACTGCGCCACCCAGCAACACCGCAAAAAGGTCGAGCGTGATCGTTGCCAGGATCACTTTCTTGCTAAACACGAACTTTGCGCCCGCCGCCAGACTTCGCCACGTGCTTTGCTCTACTCGTTTCAGGAGCTGCTTCGCGTGAGGAATTGGCAAAACAAGAAGAAAGAAGACGGACGCCGTTATCGCATCGATGATGTAAACGATTGGAAAGCCAAGATGCGCGACTATGAAGCCGCTGATGGCCGGCCCGACGACGGAGCCAATCTGAAAAACGCTGTTGTTCCAGGTCACCGCGTTGGAAAAGGCATCGCGCGGCACCAATGTGGGAAAAAACGAACTCCGGGCCGCCCATGAAAACGTCCGCGCGACCGCGCCGAGAAAAAGCAGAAGATAGATGAGTGGGATCGAGGCGTCGTCGAAATGGAATCCAGTTTGATGTCGTTCGAACACATTCGCGATCGCACTCAGTCCGTGATTACACGCGCGCAAGATCGACATCTCCGGGATGGCAAGATGCTGCCAGGAAACAAGCGCAAGCAGCCCCGATGTAACCGAGCTGAAGATTTGCGCTACCAGAATGATGTGCTTTCGGCTGATCCGATCGGCCAGATGTCCAGCCGGCAACGAGAATCCAACGATTGGAATCGCGAAGACGAGCCCGACTAGCCCGAGCGCAGTTGCCGAATGCGTGCGCCGGTAAATCTCCCATTCCACCGCAACTGCGAGCATTTGGCGTCCGAGGATCGACAATAAATTCCCGATGGTGAAAAAACGAAACCCCCGCGAGCGAAACGCAGCGTAGGGATCATGTCTTGGAGCCGGGGGGACTATGGCGCCTGTAATTTCCGGCCGCTGGCCGATCGGCGATTCGTATTCGTTAGGCATGCTCGAGCGCGGGAGTTCTGATTCGAACGCGCCCGCGAGATTGTAAAGTCAGTCGCCCCTGTCGCAACTGCGCTGAATCTTACAACGTCGGATCGCGCGGGAATTTCGCGTAGGGCAGACGCGTGCCGCGGAAATTGAATTGATCGGACCGGATTGAGTAGGGGGCAAGAAAATCGTGGGTGCCCGACGCGCCGACGATGTCGTCCTGATCGACTCCGTCGCCGCTGACGCCAATTGCGCCGACCAGAACGCCATTTCGATAAAGCGGAAAGCCACCGGGAAAAATAGTGATGCCGTTCGGCAAATCCATGCGGATGCCGTTGCGAAGTGGAGGTGAACTAGAATCTGCCGTGGCCGTGAACGTGAGGTTGGGCTCGGTGCCGGAAAATCCTGAAAGTTTGTCCTGTTCCGTGAAAAATGGTCCGGGACTGTTGCCATCGATACCGGGGGGATAAAATTTTTGCGCCAAAAACCCGACGCAACGCGTGGACATGGCGATGTCCAAACCAAACCCAAGAAAATCGTGACGCGAATAAAAAAGTGTGGTGCGCGCTTTTTGCACGGCGACGTCCCAGCTAAATAAAGTCGCATCGTTTGTGCGAAAAGTTCCCAGTACTGTCGGGGTAGCGTTATCCGCGTCGGGGTTATTCACGACAGTGATGAAGACTTGCATTTGAGTTCCGATGGGCAAACGAATGGCCGAGCGCGTGATCTTCACACGTTGTGCTGCATAATCAATAATGCTTCTGACTTCTGCAGCACTGAGCCGCGGTTGCCCGTTGATCGGTGCGACTAGGGGATCGGAAATGATCGGCTGACGGATTTCACCAGGAACGCCGCCGAAAGAGGCAGGTACAATACCAGGAGGCGGTCCGGGCGAGTCCTGTGGCGGAAACATCGGATCGTAGTCGCCCTGAAGCATCGTACTCGAAACGGATGTGGAGGAATTGACATAGGGCAGCCGAATGCCGCCGATGAAAACGTTGTTCGCGGTAATGCTCGATGAAGGGGCATATCCTTTTTGCCCCGCCAGTGCGACATCCTCATCTCTGTCATAGCCGCCGATATAAACGAACGGATTTTCATCCCGCGCTGTCCCCGCGACCGGTATGACAATGCACGGCGGCAACGGAAAGATTGGTGGCATGAGCATGATGGGAATGGATGGTTGGGGCGTGCCATCGCCGGTCACACCGACCCCGCCAAGGAGTAGCCCGTTCTTGTAAAGCGGAACACCGCCAGGCGTACCATCCAACGAGGTAAAGTTGATTGGCGTCCCGAAAGTTCCAGGCGAAGGAATGACCGCCGGCAGGTACGGCGGCGGACAGTACACCATGTCGATCTTTTTGAAGTGATTGACGTCGGAGACGAATAAATTCGATAGCCCAACTCCGACCAGCGGGCCAGGTGCAGTGTTGAACACGCCCGGCGGAAAATGTTGTTGGATGATGAAACCCGCCGTGCGCGACGTGAACGCGTTTTGACTGCTGCTCAAAAAAGCGGCCGTGCCTGCCTTGCTCACAGCGGTGGCGATCTCGCCCGGGGTAGCCGCGCCGCCGCGCACGACCCAAACGCCCAGCACGTAACCTTCGCGATCGGTCACTGCGATCACGCTGTTCGGCGAAATTCTTACCGCGCGCGTGACGGCTTGATTAATGATCGTTTGGACGTCAGCGATGGTAAGCGGATCAGGTGTTCCTGGAGCAGGGGTGGATATTGGGACCGGAGTTGGGGTTGGAGTCGCAGTTGGCGTTGGAGTCGCAGTTGGCGTTGGAGTCGCAGTTGGCGTTGGAGTCGCAGTTGGCGTTGGAGTCGCGGTCGGTGTTGGAGTCGCTGAAGAAGTGACAGCTGTGTAGGTGTAGTTGTTGAAAGTCCAGGAGCCGCTGACGTTTGACGCGAGTGTCACATAGATCGTGCGTCCATCGGTAGGAATGTTGTTTACGGTGGCCGAGAGAGCGTTGATGAGGCCGGAAGAGTAAATGTCGTGCCCGTATAGCGAGCTGCCCACCAAAAGGGCGTAATTGGTGGCGCTGCCGGCAGTCCAATTAAAGGTCACGCTAGAGGAACTAAAGGTCGATCCCGGCACCGGAGTCGACATCTGCGCGGCTGCACGAGCTGACGGCTGGTTAGCCGAAAAAAGTGCCAGGACAAGCAGAGCCAGTGAAACCCGTGGCGTCATCAGCGAAAGCGTTAGCTATCAGGTGTAATAGCTGTGCACCAGCAAAAAGCGTCCGTGACGCGATAGCGTGCGATTGCCAGTCAAGCTGTGAAACCGAGTAAACGACAGTTGGCTTGCCAATCCCCGGCAATTTCGGGCATCCTCGCCCTCTCATGCGCTGGTCAACTCCGTCGTTTGCCAGCGCGACTCTGCGCTGGCGAGTGGCGCTGTGCCTTGGTCTTTCGATCGCTTTCGGAGATCTGCCCGGGCAAACGGTCGAAATTTGGCGTGCACAATCTCAAAACGCTCCTGAAAATTCCAGCCAGTTCGGAACAATCGCAGTGGTCGATTCGAAAGATGTTCTTTCGTTACAAAGCGATGTTGTTGTCGCGAACACGACGCTTCTCGCTCAGAACGAGCCGCTTTCGCCGTCCGAATTCAATCCCGATCCAGGCGCCTCACAGCGGGAACAGCCGGAAACACCCGAGCCACCGGAACTTTTCCCACCGATTTTGCCGCAACTTCCCGAGTACGGTCAGGAAGCATTGCCGCGTTCGCTTCAGCTTCCGCGCAAGGGCGTGCGCGAAGTTGTTCCACGACGGAAAAAATTGGAATACGAGACCTATCCGGAATCGGAAACAGGCGAAGGATTGCTCCCCTCTTCGCGGCCAGAGCCAAATCGGTGGTTCATCGGGTTTGGTCGCTGGAAACGTTATGCCGATCCTTCGACCGAAACGCCGTATCAATCCGATCTCCATCTCTGGCACCCGTATTTGCAGAGCAAACTCAAAGGCGACGCGCCGATCATCGATCAGGACATCTTCCTGAACATCACGGCCGAGGATTTCTTCCAGTATGAAACGCGCAAATTGCCGACACCGAGCGGCGTGAGCGCGGCACGTCCGAACAGCTCGGAATTTTTCGGTCTGAGCGACCAGGAGTTTTGGTCGAACGATTTTTCAATCGGCATCGATTTGTTCAAGGGCGAGACCGCGTTTAAGCCGATCGATTGGGCGTTGCGGTTACTCGGCGTTTACAATCACAACTATATCGACGTCGAAGAGCGCAACGTCGTAAATCCGAATCCGCAAAACGGCACCACCCGGGAAAAAGAATTCTGGTCGTTACAGGAAGCTTTCGCCGAAATTCATTTGCGCGATCTCTCGAACAATTACGATTTCATTTCGCTGCGCGTTGGTATGCAACCGTTCGTGAGCGATTTCCGCGGTTTCATTTTCAACGACACGAATCTCGGCATCCGCCTTTTTGGGAATTACGATAACAACCGCTGGCAATACAATCTCGCCGCGTTCGACATGCGCGAGAAGGATACCTATTCCGACCTCAACGAATTCGATCCGCGCAAACAACAGGTCTATGTCGCGAACGTCTTCCGACAGGACTTGATTTGGAAAGGTTACACCGGTGAGCTCACGTTTGTCGGCGATTTCGACAACAACAGCCGGCACTTCGACAAAAACGGATTTATCACCCGGCCGGCACCCATCGGCACCGTGGCCAATCATTATCTCCAAGCTTACTACCTGGGCTGGACGGGCGACGGGCACATCGGCTGGCTCAACATCGATCACGCCTTCTATCAAGTGCTCGGAGAAGACGGCCTGAACGGCATCGCCGGCCAGCGCGTCGACATCAACGCGCAAATGGCCGCGCTCGAATTGTCAGTCGACAAGGATTGGATGCGCCACAAGTTGTCGATCTTCTACGCGAGCGGCGACAGCGATCCGGCCGATTCGCACGCGACCGGGTTCGACACCGTTTTCGACCGGCCCTTTTTTATCGGCGGCCCATTCAGTTTTTTCTCGCACCAGGGATTCAATCTCGCCGGCACCGCGGTTAACTTTAAACAGCGAGATAGTTTGGTGATCGATTTCCGGACCAGTAAATCGGAGGGCCAGGCGAACTTCGTCAATCCGGGCGCGCTCATTTTCGGATACGGACTCGACGCCGATATTTTGCCGAAGCTGAAAAGTTTCATCAACGTGAACTACATTCGCACGGTCACGACCGAGACGACTGAGCTGGTCTTGTTCACGAATAAAGCCAGCAATGATTTCGCGCTCGATTGCAGCGCGGGATTCGAATGGCGACCGCTGCTGACCGACAACGTCATTCTCACCGCCGGCGCCGGATTTCTCGTTCCGCGCTGGGGTTACAAAGACATCTATCGCGCCAACACCGTGCCGGTTTTCGGTTTCCCCGGTCCCCCACCCGGCCATGTCGATCCGTTTCTCTACAGCGCGATCGTGACGTTGACGCTCACGTATTGAATGAAACCCCAAGCACCAAATCCCAAGCACCAGGGAAATTCCAATACTCAAATTCCAAAACGGAAATTCGCGCGTCCGGTTTGGAGCTTGATGCTTGGAACTTGGGGTTTCTTTGAGATATGGGGTTTGGCGTTTGGAGCTTCTGAAGACGGCTACGGCCCACCGACTTCCGTTCCTATTGCAAGATCGACAATCACGCGCGCGTCGTTGCCGCCGCGAAATTGGATCGATCAGACGCAAGCGGAGGCGGACAGAAAGAGCGTCGGTTGTTTGCAATGCCATCAAGGCGTCGAGCCGATGCACAAGGCCGAACAAAATGTCGTGCTCGGCTGCACCGATTGTCACGGCGGAAATCCCGCACCCGGCCTGACGAAAGAGCAGGCGCACATTTTGCCCAAGAACATAGAGTTTTGGAAAACCTCCGCCAAACCTCCGAACTCAAACGCCTGGCTCAATCACGAGTCGCCCGAGTTCATTCGCTTTCTCAATCCCGGCGACCTGCGCGTGGCGCAGCAATCGTGCGGTCTGTGTCACGGTGAAATTATCCGCAACGTCGATCACAGCATGATGAACCATGGAGCCATGCTCTGGGGCGCGGCTCTATATAATAATGGCGCCTATCCGGAGAAGAATTATCGCTTCGGCCAGGCCTACGGCGCGGACGGCGCGCCGCTAAAGTTAGTAAACTACACACCGGTCACCGCCGAAGACACTCGCGAGCATGGCATCCTGCCGTTCATCGAACCGTTGCCGCGATTCAATCTCAGCAATCCGGGAAACATTCTGCGCATTTTCGAAAAAGGCGGCCGGTCGCAGCTCTCTCTCGGATTGCCGACCAGTTCGGAACCAAACGGCAAACCCGATCGCCGCCTTTCCGAGCGCGGTCTCGGGACATTGAATCGCACCGATCCCGTTTTTCTCGGTTTGCAAAAAACGCGATTGCACGATCCGCTTCTCGGATTTTTTGGATCGAACGATCACCCCGGTGATTACCGATCGAGTGGTTGCTCGGCGTGTCACGTTGTTTACGCCAATGATCGTTCGCCGACAAATTCAGGCTGGTGGAGCAAATTCGGTCATCAGGGTCTGAGTTTCACTGCCGACGAATCGATTCCGAAAACCGAGCGCGGCCATCCTGTCATGCACCAGTTCACGCGGTCGATTCCGTCGAGCCAGTGCATGAATTGCCACATGCATCAGGGAAATCTCTTCGTGAACCCCTATCTTGGCTACACCTGGTGGGACCAGGAAACGGACGGCGAGTTCATGTATCCAAAGGAACAGCATAATCCAACGGATGCTGAGCTCGTAAGATCGACAATGGAAAATCCTGAGGCCGCGGCCGCGCGCGGACTATGGGGGGACAAGACCTTTCTTGACCAAGTCGCGGAACTGAATCCGCAGCTTAAACACACCCAGTTCGCCGATTACCACGGACACGGCTGGGTTTTTCGCGCCATTTTCAAACACGATCGGAAAGGCAACTTGCTCGATCTCGACGACAACAAGATCGACAATGACGATGCGAAGAAGTTCGCGAAGGCCGTGCATTTGAAGGATGTGCATCTCGCGCACGGGATGCAGTGCGGGGATTGCCACTTCGATGTCGATGTTCATGGCAACGGCATGCTTTATGGCGAACCGCGGAATGCGACCGCGATCACCTGCGTCGATTGTCACGGCACGATCGGACAGCGCCCGACGCTGATCACGAGCGGCAACGCAGGACAAATCGATTTGGCCAACACCAGCAACACGCCGTTCGGGCCGCGGTTCGTTTGGGAAGGAAGCAAACTCTTCCAGCAATCGAGCATGTCGCCCGATGTGCGTTGGGAGATTCCGCAGACGATCGACACGATCGATCCGCTTTCTCCGCGCTACAATCCCAAGTCCGCTTACGCAAAGACTCTTCGGCGCGACGGAAAAACCTGGGGCGACATCGTTCCGACTACTGCGAACGCTCCTGCAAACTCGACCGCTTTAAGCGGTCAAGTTTCCAATGAGCCGGATTACAGCAAGGAGCGGCGGGTCAAACTCGCGCACGACAACTCGGCGATGGACTGCCAGATCTGTCACACATCGTGGGCGACGAGCTGTTTCGGCTGTCATTTGCCGATGAAAGCGAACCAGCGTGTGCCGCAAAATAAATTCGAAGGCGTCACCGACCGAAATTTCACGACCTACAATCCACAAGTCGTGCGCGACGACGTCTTCATGCTCGGTATCGACGGCACGGTGAAGAAAAACCGAATGGCGGTGATTCGCTCATCGAGCGCGGTCGTTGTCAGTTCGCAAAATGCAAACCGCGAATGGGTTTACTCGCAGCAGCAAACTTTTTCGGCCGAAGGTTACAGCGGCCAGGCCTTCAACCCGCATTTCCCGCACACCACGAGCAGTGTCGGCACGACGAAAAATTGCACCGACTGCCACTTATCGGCGAACAACGACAACAACGCGTGGATGACGCAGTTGCTAGGATTCGGCACCGGGACTGTAAATTTCTTCGGCCGCTACGCCTACATCGGCGAAGGCCATGAAGGACTGCACGCTGTGGTTTGGACGGAGCCGGACGAACCGCAAGCCGTGATCGGTAGTCACCTCCATTCCATCGCTTACCCAGGCAACTACAAAAAGCATTTGGATCGCGGCTCGTTGTTGACCGAAGCCTACGAACACAGCGGTCGCGACATTCAGGACATCGTCCTGCGCGGCGAATATCTTTACACCGCTAATGGCCCCGGCGGTTTCGAGGTTTTCGACGTCGCGAACATCGACCAAAAAGGATTTTCGGAGCGAATCGTCAGCTCGCCGGTGTCGCCGCTCGGCCAGCGCACGCGGATCCACACGAATTACGCAACCAGCCTCGCGCTGCCGAGCACACTCGCGCTCGATCCCGCGCGTCAGCACCTGCCGGAAAATGAAGAGCAGACGATCGATCTCTTCTACGCCTTCGTTTACATCTCCGACCGCGAAGAAGGACTTGTGATCAGCAACGTTGCAACGCTGGTCGATGGAAATCCGGACAATAATTTCCTCAAAGAAAGCGAGACGGTTCGTTTCAATCCAAATGGAGCTTTGACCGGCGCGACATTTGTCGCCGCGGCTGGTCATCGGCTTTACCTGACGACGCCGCGCGGACTTTACGTTATCGATGTTAGCGATCCGACACACCCGCGCATCGCCGGCGAATTAACGAACAGTTTTCTGAAAAATCCGCGCTGCGTCGCGATCCAGTTCCGTTACGGATTCATTACTGACGATGAGGGCTTGAAGATTGTCGATCTTACCGAGCCGACGCGGCCGATTCCAATTCCACGCGCGACCATCGGACTCAACCACGCTGAACGCTTATACGTGGCGCGGACTTACGCTTACATCGCAAACGGGCCGGAGGGACTCGCGATTGTCGATGTTGAAAATCCGGAGCAACCGCACCTCGATCAAATGTTCAACGCCGGCGGCGCGTTGAATGACACACGCGCGGTGCAGATCGGCAGTGTGAGTGCATCGCAGTTTGCGCTCGTCGCCGATGGGCGGAACGGATTGCGCGTCGTGCAGTTAATTTCACCTGACACGGTCGCAGGCGCGCAAGGCTTTAGTCCGCGACCGAATCCAAAATTGATCGCGACTTATCCGACGAAAGGCGAAACGATTTGTGTTTCACGCGGGCTCGAACGCGATCGCGTGGTCGATGAGACCGGCGGTCAAACCGTCGTTTTCGGACGGCGCGGCTCACGACCGTTTCATCTCGACGAAATGGAACGCTTCTACCGAAGATCGACGTTCGCCGAAGGCAAGGATTTCGAACGGCGCACAGGAGAATTATATCGCGTTGAAGACGTCACCCTTTCGGGTGGTGTCCTGACGACCAAGGGCGGCGAAGTTTTGTCGCCGCTGGCGACGCCAACGCCGTCGCCGCAGCCCATGATGTTGCCGGTCGAGCCGGAAGTGGAGCCGAGCGCGATCCCGACCGCGACGCCGAGGCGATAAGGTGGATCGAGCAGTCCCTTGCTCGATGTCAATTCCAGGCGGTCCGCCGCCACTTTTTAAGATCGCGGGACGGAGCGCGCGATCCACCTCCACAAAAGAAATTGCCGCGCGCGGACGAAGTTAGTAAAAGGGCGGTATGGCCGACAAAAACAGCAAACAACCTTTGAATGTTCCTGGTGCCTGGTATGTCGACACGACCTGCACGATGTGTCGCACTTGTCTCGAAGAAGCTCCGAACCTTCTGAAAACGAACGACGACGAGACGGCCGTTTATTTCGTTAAACAACCTGAAGGCGATGCCGAAACCGCAGCCGCGCAGCGCTCGATGGAAGTTTGTCCTACACTCGCGATCGGCAACGACGGCTAGCGAAGGTCGATATCGATGTCGTTATGGCGGGACCTTACACACGCGCGAACCCTTTTCCGGCGAAGGTCGTAACCAATCGTAGTTTGTGCGGGGAAGGATCGGAAAAAGATACCCGCCATTTCGAGCTCGATCTCAAAGGTTGGGGATTGAATTACGACGTCGGCGATTCAATGACGGTCTGGCCGACCAACGATCCGGCGCTGGTGGATGAGATCATCCACAAGATCGGCGCCAAAGGCGATGAGACAGTCAAAGGACCGAATGGCGAAAAAGCTTTGCGCGAGGTGCTCTTTCGCGATTGCCGAATTACCCAAACGACGCCGAAATTTTTGAAGGCGATCGCCGAGCGCGCGGTCAACGGCGCGCCGTTATTGACCGAGCTCTTGAAGCCGGAACGCAAACAAGATCTCGACACTTATCTTTGGGGAATGGAAGTCGTCGATTTTTTGATCGAACACCCGTCGATCAAATGGACGCCGCAGGAACTGGTGGACACCGTCGCGAAATTGTTGCCGCGGATGTACTCTATTTCGTCGAGTCTGAAAGCACACCCCGATCAGGTGCATTTCACCATCGACGTGGTGCATTACGAAAGCCGCGGCCGGAAGCGCAAAGGCGTTTGCTCTACCTTCCTGGCTGAACGCGCCGAGAAAGCTCCGATCCCGGTTTTTCCAAACGCATCAAAGTTTCGATTACCGGAAGACGGCAACACCCCGATCATCATGGTCGGACCAGGCACTGGCGTGGCGCCGTTTCGCGCGTTTTTGCAGGAACGAAAAGCGACCGGTGCGAAAGGAAAAAACTGGCTGTTCTTCGGGTCGCAACATCAGCACTGCAATTATTTTTACCGCGAAGAGCTCGACAACTATCAGCGAGAAGAATTTCTTACCCGCTGCGACTGCGCCTGGTCGCGTGACTCGGCCGAGAAATCCTACGTCCAACACAAAATTCTCAATGGCGCGGACGAGATTTGGAAATGGATGGACGGCGAAGGCGCGCACTTTTTTGTTTGCGGCGACGCCCGCCGAATGGCCAAGGACGTCGACGCCGCGCTCCGTAAAATCATTCAGGACAAAGGCGGCAAGACTGAAGAGCAGACGAACGAATACGTCGAAAAACTCAAAGCAGATAAACGTTACAAGCGCGACGTGTATTAGAAAATGACGAATGACGAAACAACGATAAACTCGTTGCCTTAATATTTTCGCCATTCTATTTATCCCGACTTCCTTCGTCATTTGTCATTGCCTCATTCACATGTCGGAAATTGTCGCACCCGCAAAAAAAGCTGCCCCGGCCGGGCCTTGGACTCGTCAAAATCCATTTCCTGGAAAGCTGATCGTCAATCGCCGCTTAAGCAGCGATGACTCAGAAAAGGACACGCGCCATTTCGAGATCGATCTCACCGGCTGGGGGTTAAATTTCGAGCCGGGCGATTCGGTCGCGGTTTATCCGACCAACGATCCTAACCTGGTCGAAGAAATCCTTCGCGGGCTCGGGGCGAAAGGTGACGAACCGGTGCCGGCGGCGAAAACGAAAACGATGAAGCCGTTTCGCGAAGCGTTATTACGCGATTATGCCATCACCCAGCCGACGCCGAAGTTTCTGAAAGCGATTGCTCAACGCGCGTCCGCTGCGCCGATGCTGACGGAATTGCTGCACCCGGATCGCAAACACGATCTCGAAAATTATCTTTGGGGCGCCGAAGTGATCGATTTCTTGCTCGAGCATCCCTCGGTAAAATTCACGCCGGAGGAATTCGTCGCCCTGCTCACCAAATTGCAGCCTCGCCTCTATTCGGTGGCGTCGAGCCTGCGCGTTTTTCCCGGTCAAGTGCACCTGATTGTCGATGTTGTGCAATATGAAAGCCGCGGCCGCGTTCGAAAAGGCGTCGCTTCAACGTTTCTGGCCGAACGCGCTGACAAAGTTCCGGTGCCGGTTTATCCCAGCTCGGCAAAACATTTTCACATGCCGGAAGACCAGAACCTTCCGCTGATCATGATTGGACCCGGTACCGGAATCGCGCCGTTCCGAGCGTTTTTGCAGGAGCGACGAGCTATCAGCGCAAAAGGAAAAAACTGGCTCTTTTATGGGGCGCAACGCGAGAAGTGCGATTACGCCTATAAGGAAGACTGGGAAGTTTTCACCGGCGACGGCCTTTTGACGCGACTCGATTGCGCGTGGTCGCGCGATCAAGCGCATAAAATTTACGTCCAGCACAAGATGCTCGAAAACGCCGCCGAAATCTGGAATTGGATCGACGGCGAAGGCGCCCAGTTTTTTGTTTGCGGTGACGCGCGACGAATGGCGAAAGACGTTGACGCTGCGTTGCGCAAGATCGTCCAGGAACAAGGCGGCAAGTCCGTGGACGAAGCGAACGCCTACGTGGAGAAGCTTAAGAACGACAAGCGCTACAAGCGCGACGTGTATTGATTGGCTGTAGAGGCCGCTGTCCTCAGCGGCATTTCTAAAACTTGCCGCCGGGGACGGCGGCCACTACAACGGGGCGATTCATTGCGTCACTATGAAATTCGTTTTTTGCGCGCTGATTTTTTCCGTACAAATCGCCAACGCCGGTCTCGAGAAATATTCTTCTCTCGTCGTTGCCGACAAGGATCCTGGCGAACGCGCACCATCAAACGCGGTCCGTGTCACTTATCTTGGCGTTAATGGCTTTCAGTTTGAAACGGGCGGGCACGTTCTGCTCGTCGATCCCTATTTCACGCGAGTCGGACTTTGGTCGGCGGCATTGGACCAGCGAATCGAGTCAAATCCCGATCACGTAAATGAAGGTTTGAAACAGGTTCGTCCTCGCGCAGACGCGCTCCTCGTCACGCACGCGCATTTTGATCATCTGCTGGACGCTCCCGAAATCATGCGTCGTACCCATGCACAAATCGCCGCCGGACCAACCGCGATTCGACTGGTCGAGTCCTTCGGAATTTCGCCTAACAAATGTCAAATCGTAGAACAAGGGAGCACGCGCAAAGTCGGGCCGTGGACGATTCGTGCTTTTGCGGCGCAACACGACCGGCTTTTCGGAAAAGTTCCATTCGAGTGCAACAGTCGCCCCTCACCTCAATCCTCTCCCTCAGGGAGACGCGGACGCGGAGCCCTTGGTAAGAGTGAAAGCGCATCGCAACCAGTAAAAGTTTCGGATTGGTGTGTGGGTGAGCCGCTTGCGTTTGTGATCGAAGCCGCCGGAAAGCGAATTTATATCGATTCTGGCGGTGTTCCCGGTGTGCCGCCGGACCGGCGGATAAGAGGTGTCGATCTTGCAATTCTTGGAACGGCGCTACCAGACAGCCGCCAAAGGTTCGCCGAAGCTGTCAATCAATTACGGCCCCGTTACGTATTGCCAAGTCATCAGGACGACATGTTCGCGCCGGTAAGTCGCGGATTCACGTTCGGAAAAATGACAAATTTTCCGGCGTTGCTGAGCCAATCCAGAAATTTGCCCGGGCGTTTGATTCTTCTCGATTACTTTCGGCCATGGACGTTGCGTTGAAGCGACACCCACTGCTGGTCACGGCGTTGGCACCGCTCGTTCCGCACCTGCTCGGGAGCGCTTTCAACATTTGGTACAACATGACCGTCGTCGATCCGCTGCTGATCGCGGCGGGTTTGAAGCAACGCTTCATCGACACGGTGATCGTTTGGAATCCGATTGCGTATCTCGCGGCGGTCGCGATTTGGACATATCTCATTCTTTCCCTGCGACCGGCGTTTCAACGGTTGCGCCGTGCCGAGAATGTTCCCGCCGACCAACTCAACCGGGATCGTCGGCGACTGGTTCATCTCCCATGGTATGGCGCGGCGATTTCCGGCGCGTCCTGGCTCCTGGGAGCGATTGCTTTTTTGGTTTCATTGGCGATGACCGGCCGGCCGATGAGCGCACAATTATTCTGGCATCTGCCGATTTCGTTCGGGATTTCGGGATTTATTGCCACGACGCAGGGCTTTTTTGTGATCGAGTGGGCCACCCAATGGGGGCTGTTTCCCCTCTTCTTTCGCGATACTCGTCCCGACCGCTTGAAGGGGATCCATCCGATCTCGCTGCGAATGCGGGGATTCATGTGGGCGGTCTCGGCTAGCATTTGTCCGATCGGATCGCTGCTGCTGTTGCTTTTTGCGCCACCGTCGCCCGGAACCAATCCACAATTGTTCGGCGTCTTTGTCGGCGTGATCGGCGCAGCGTTCGCATTGCTTTCCGCGCTCTTGATTGGCCGTTCAGTTGCAGAACCGGTCGATGAATTGCGCGAGGCAGCCCAAGCGGTGACGCAGGGGAAGCTCGATGTGCAGGTGCCATTGCGACGGGCCGACGAATTCGGCGCGCTGATCGGTGAGTTCAACCTGATGGTGACGGGATTGCGCGAAAAAGAACAACTGCGACGAACGTTCGGCGCGCACGTTGGACGGAAGGCAGCCGAGGAAATATTGACGCGCGATCCGGGACTGGGCGGAACGGAACAGGAAATCACAGTGATGTTTGTCGATATTCGCTCCTTTACGGCGCGTTCCGCGCATTTGTCGCCGACGCAAGCAGTCGGCTTATTGAATGAGTTCCTGCGCGCAATGGTAGAAGCAGTGGAAGGCGAGCATGGCGGAATGATCAACAAGTTCCTGGGTGACGGCTTCATGGCGCTTTTCGGAATTGGCAGCGACAGTCGCGATCACGCGGATAAAGCGTTTGCGGCAGCCTGCTCAATTCAGCGCACGATGGTGCGGTTGAATGCGGAACGCGCCGCGCGCGGCGAGGATTCAATTCAGATCGGCATCGGCATCAACACCGGGCCCGCCATTGTTGGCAGCATTGGTTCGCCCGAACGCATGGAATTTACGGTGATCGGCAATACCGTAAACGTGGCATCGCGCATCGAGGCACTGAACAAGACGCTCAGCACATCGTTGCTTCTGAGCAAAGACACTCGCGACGCGTTGCAACGAGTGGCCAATTTGCGCGAATTGCCGCCACAGCCGGTCAAGGGAGTCGACGGACTGGTTCAAGTATTTACTCTGGCAAGCTGATCACGTGTCGAGGAGCGATAAACAATCCAATCACGAAGACGAGGCAGCTTGCGATGGCAATTCCGCCGCCGAAAATCAGCCACCACGGCCGATAAATCAGGGTTAGCTTGCCGTGCGAACCACTTGGCACTTCAACGATCGGAAATAATCCGCGATAAGAATCGACGCGCAGTTTTTGATTCCCCAGCCGCGCTTCGTAACCGCGAAAATAGGGCCGCGAAAAAGTCACAAGCGCAGGCGCGCTGCCACTCGGTACATCGACGTCTGCCGTCACGTAATTTCGCGAATCGTCGATCTCAGAAACCGTCGCCGTGGCAAATTGCTCGCTCGGTTTGGAATCGATTGATGGGACCGAGCGAACACGGGCCAACGGCAGACCGACTCGATGGTAAATACCGCCTTGCCCGGTTGAAGTAACGAATTCCCAGTCCGGACCGAGCGCTGGATCAAGTCCGGAATCCCATGCAACCACGAGGCCATCGACACCGAGCTGCGCCAATAGTCCACTCGAATTTGATTGCGCCCAGACGAGATACTCGGCCTCGTGCCGATTGATTTCGCCGTGAATACGGAAATCGAATTCGCGCGCGAGGCCGGCGGGGAGAATTGGACTGTAACCGTTGAGGAAGTGAAGGCCGGCCCACATTGATGTGCTGCCCGGCCTAACGAGTTGCCCAACGGGCACAGGTTCTCTTTCGATGCGATAATTTGATTCGGCCTCTGGATAGATACTGAGATACAAGCGCTGCCGATCGAGCGGCGCCGGAGCAAGCAATTGCTGACTGAGATTGTATTTCGGCACGCCGCAATTCGGCGGAATACAAAAATAAGTGGCGAGCAGGACAGCAAACGTGACCGCTGGTGGCGCCCAATCGCGAAATCTCATACGCGGCAAAAACAATTCGCAAAACGCCAAAATGACAGCGACCTGAAAGTAAGCCCAAGTAACCGCTGGTCCGTAGTTACCTGCGATGCCGAAGATCGGCATCGGAACGGTGACGAGGATCAGCAGCAGGACGGATGCAGAGCCTGTTGGTGATCTCGGACGCAGTTGCAGCACTTCCGCAGCGCAAAGTGCGAGGACGAGATGGAAGAGCGGCAGCCATCGAAAGCTCCATCGAAAAACGCCCGCCGTCGGAATCATTGCGAGCAAGAGCACGACCAAAAGCAGGATGAACTCCCATCTCATTCGCCGGATCAGCATGCGCGGGCGCCAGATGAATCCTGCGATCAGCGCAGCCGGCGCGACTAATCCACACGCAAGTTCGGTCGCAGGGTGTGGAAGATAGCGACTCGAAAAGTCGGCCCAGTTTACCGTCCAGCACGGAAGAATGAATCCAGGCAATGCGCGCCATGGAACAATCCATTGCCAGTGGGCGTCAGCTGGCTGCAATTCGCGCGCGGAGCCCTGGACATAGTCTAAAATCGCCAACCAGGCTGGCGCCGACAATCCAAAGCCGAGCGCGACACCGCCGAGCATCGGCAAGATGGATGATAATGTGGGAGGGACCTTAGTGTCCCGATCGGGTGATTCGCGGCGCTGAGGCCGCTCCCACATTGCTTTGATCGACCCGCCTTCGCGCGAGGCTACGGCGCGGCAGGCCAGCCACGCGATCAAGAGCACGAGCATCAAAACGGTGTAGGGAAATCCGCCGGTGACGACTAAATAGACAAACGGCGCTGGCCAGAGAAATCGCCAGCGGCTCCGTTGTCGATCGAGTGCGCGCTCCAGACCCCACCATGCCCATGGCAGCCACGCGAACGCGCCGAGCGCGCCGAACCAGTCAGTCGCACCCCAGCAAATGATCCAGCCGTTCAACGCCGCGACCAATGCAACGAAGATCGACAGCGGAAAAGAGAGTTTGCGATCGCGTGCGAGCAGAAACGCGCCGGCGGCGAGAACGAAGAGATGGGTGATCGAAAGTGCCGCGGCCTGTTGTGAGAATGTGAGCGGAAATTTCCAGATGAGAACGACGGCCGCGTTTATGAAAACTGAAAACGTGCCGTACTGGAACTCGCCCGCGAGATTACTGCAGACCCAAGAGTAAGGACTGAGCAGCGGCAGATGACCTTCGCTCCAGCTTCGCGCGACATCTGCAAACACCGGCAAGATCGACAATTCATAGTCGTCGTTCCAAAAAACGAGCGGATCATGCCAAAGCAAAAGCAAACAGAAGAAGAGAACGATAAGACCGGCTGATGTGGCGCCGATTATATGAACGCGAGTGAATCGCGTAGACATCTCGCGATCTTAACGCCCAACGCCCAACGCCCAACGCCCAATATCGAATGCAGAGGCTCTGAATTTCTGCCTAGTGGATGTTCGGCGTTCGGCGTTCGGCGTTCTCTCCTTCATAAGACGACCGGTTTTCCTTCGGTCATGACGAGCACTTTATCCTCAATCCCGTGGACGCGGGCGGACTCGCGCAAACGCTCGAGCGGTTCTTCGAGCGGCTCGTAACCCAAACGAAAACTGCCGTAATGCATCGGCACGAGTGTCTTCGCTTTGAGTTCGTTGAACGCCCGCACCGCTTCTTCCGGGTTCATGTGCACTTCGCGCGCGAGAGGTGGATCGTAAGCGCCGATCGGCAGGAGCGCGATTTCAATGTTGTAACGCTCGCCGATTTCTTTGAACCCCTCGAAATACGCGCTGTCGCCGCAATGAAAAACCGAGCGCCCATTCGCACCGATGACAAAGCCTCCGAAGCCGCGATGAGTATCGGCGAGAAAGCGCGCGCCCCAATGGTGCGCGGGCGTGAGCGAGACCCTGAGCGGACCGAGCTCGATTGTCTGCCATTCATCGAGCTCGTGCACGATATTGAAACCGAGCCGGTGCACCAAACGCCCGACCCCGATCGGAACGACAATCGGTTGATCGGCCGCGACCTTGCGCAGGGTTCGGCGATCGAGATGATCGAAGTGGGCGTGGGTCACGAGCACGAAATCGATCGACGGCAGGTGATGAATATGAAAGCCCGGTTCTTTGATTCGCTTGATCACGCTGAGCCACATCGACCAGATGGGATCGATCAGGACATTGGCCTCGTGCGTTTGAACCAGAAAAGACGCATGGCCAATCCAGGTGATGCCAATCTGACCCGGCTGCACTTTGGGAAACAACGGACGCGCACGCGCGCCGGAACGTTTCGTGAACAGCGTCGGGATCCAAACGCTGGTGATGAAATTGCGCTTCGTCCAATCGCTGCCGGGACGCAGCTTCACGCGCGTCGATTTTTTCGCGCCGCTGTGCGGCGCTTGGCGCACTATTTTTCGCTTTCTCAAAAACGGATTCGGCACTGTCGAGGAACGATATGAAGTTGCCGAGGTGAATCAAAAGGATTCACGACCTACTGCCGAGCAGTAGTTTCATTCGCAGTTGCCAATATGGCGACGGCAAGCGCGGCGGCAGGCAGACGAAAATTCCGTAGCGACGCTGCGGATTTGGGCGAGGATCGCGCTCGTTATCCAAACTTTGGAAGCGCTGAAACAACGGGTCGTCACCGAAGAATGCATTGGGCCAGTTGCGATCGACAAATTTTCGTTGCGGCGAGTTCGGTGGAAAGTCATGCACGAAAACAGCGCAGGGTTTTCCGGTGGACAAGAGATCGAGCGCGAGCTTGAGTGCGCGAAAATCTTTTGGACCGTCGATCAGAATGGCGTCGCCGGTTTGCAATCGTTCCGGCAGAATTTGGCGCGAATCACCGTAAAGAAGCTCCATATTTGAACACGGTTTCAGTTTGGCTTCCGCCGCCGCGGCGTTCTCTGATTGCCGATCGTATTCGACACTTACAATCCGTGATTCCGGAAAGCAGAGCGCAAGGATGAGTGTGCTCTTACCGCGAGCACGGCCCGATTCGAGAATTTGTTTGGGCGCGTATGGTTTGACCGCCGCGTAAAACAAAAACATTTCGCTCTCCCAAATTCCGCCGAAGCCGGCTTCGGGCGGAATGCTTCCGATTCTTTCTCGATACTCCGGCAGCAGTTCGTCGGCGCGTTCTGCGACAGTGGACTTAGTCAGCGGCGGCGATTCGTTTGTCATGTCGGGCGAAGTCGAGACATCTCTTACTATTTCTGTCGCTCAAGTGCAGTCGGAAACATCTAGAGATTCCTCGACTCCGCTCGGAATGACAGAATCACTTCCGCGACGCTAGTCGCGAAATGCCAGTGCGGCTCGTACCGGTTTGTGTGGTTAGGCCACTGGATTTAAGTTTTAGCATGGCGCTCCGAGAGCGCGACCCGCCTATGATGATGTCGATGCAAAACCTGCCGTTCGACCAGCGCGCCTGCTTCATCGCCGGCGCGGCGAAATCCGGGACAACCTTGCTCGTTTCGTTGCTCGACAGTCATCCCGAGCTGCTAGTGATGCCGCAAGACACGGCCTATTTCCCGACGGCGCTGACGAAATACCGAACGCGCGGACGCCGGGCCCAATTCGATTATTTAACCAAGGAATCGTGGACGAACGTGTTATTCGGGTTTCAGGCGATGCGCGGACGGCAGGATTACGCTGAGTTTCCAAAGCAAAAATTTCTCGAAGCGTTCGAGCGCGTCGCTTTCGATCCGGCCAACGCGAACAGAGATTTACTGGTGCTGATGATGGAAGCGTACGCGCAGGTCGTCGGCGTCCCGCTTGACCGAATAAAACGCTGGGTGGAAAAAACTCCGGCCAATCGCAATTACGTCCAGGAAATTTTCAATCGCTTTCCGAAGGCGAAGCTACTCCTGACCATGCGCGATCCGCGCGCGCTGCTGGCGGCGCAGATTGCGCTCGAGCATACGCGAAAGACGCGCCGGTTCTCGGTTTACTATGTGGTCGCGCACTGGCGGGCTGCGGCCAAACTCGCGAGAAAGATTCGCGACAAAGAAATTCCGGGTTTGGTAGTCGGCTACGAAGACCTCGCGCTCGATCCCAAGATGTCGATGCAAAAGGTGTGCGATTATCTCGAGATCAATTTCGATCCAGAGATTGTTCTCAATCCGACGAAGGTCGGCCGCTCATGGGCGGGCAATTCCGCAGCCGGCGTGCGGTTTGCCGAAATCAGCACGGCGCCGGTCACGCGCTGGAAGAACGAACTGCATGAAGACGAGGTCGGCTGGGTGGAATGGCATTGCCGCGATTTGATGCCGGAGTTCGGTTACGAGCCGCGTCTGAACCGGGGTTCGCTGCGTCATTTCGCAAAGCCGATCCGCGGAGAACGACCGAAGGAGTTTCTCAAGTCGCGCGCATACTCGCTGCGCGACCGGTTGAAGCATTGAGCCTCACCTCAATCCTCTCATCGCTCCGCCCAGTCGCGATCCCGAGGGAAGACGCAAAGCGGCAGGTGAGGGTTGATTACGCAAAGATTCAGCATTCATTTGTCCGCGCTATGAGGGTTCCGAGGATTCTTCTTTTGTCGCTTTTGATTTGTTCGACCGCGCCGGCAATCGAAACGCGCCTGCCTCTCAAAACCGTTTTCAAAGGACAGGACCAATTCAATCGATTGGTTTCGCTGGCCAAGAGCAACGACTGGAAATCGCTGCCGATCGGGGAGCGGACAGCAGTGGTGGGACAAGCGCTCACGGGCACGCGCTACAAATCGTACACGCTCGAGATCGACAATCGAATCGAGTCCCCGTCGGTGAATTTCAACGGGCTGGATTGCTGGACGTTTTTTGAAACGTCACTGGCATTTGCGCGGATGCTAAACGAATCGGAAGCGAATTGGACGCCGGAAAACTTTTTGCATTACATCGAAGTCGACCGATACCGCGGCGGTGTCTGCACCGGCGAATATTTGTCGCGCCTGCATTATTTAGAGGACTGGCTCTACGATAACGACAAGCGTGGTCTGGTGGAAGACCTGACGACGAGGCTTGGTGGCCAAAACGTGCCGCATGCGGCGCATGAAATGACGGTGGCGTGGCGGCATTATCGTTACCTCGCAGCAAACAAATCGCTGCTCGGACCACTTGCGCGAATGGAAGCGGACGTTTCAAGGCGACCGCTCTACCAAATTCCAAAGAATCGGGTCGCCAGAATCGAACCGAAGCTTCAGAGCGGCGACATCATCGGCATCGTTTCGCACGATGGCCGATTGTATTCGACATCGCATGTCGGCCTCGCGCTACGGACCCCCGACGGCGTTTTGCGTTTCTTGCACGCTTCGGCTCCGCACAATTACGGCAAGGTGGTCGTTGATTCACGGCTTTCCGATTACCTGCAGAAATATCGAAGCGATTCGGGGATCCTGGTCGCGCGGCCGCTGCGCTAGATCCGAGCCGGACTGGCGGAGTTTCGGCGATTGTTGTTGCGCCGAATCGTTGCCCAGATCGACATTCGCGCGTGAAGATGTCGATTTTACGATTATCGATTTTATTCGCGGCACTCGTTTCCAGTTCGGTTTCCGGCGAAACTAAGATTCGGGTCGGTCATTTCCCTAACATCACTCACGCGCAGGGTGTAATCGCGCACGCGCTGTCGCGGCAAGGCAAAGGCTGGTTTGAGCAGCGACTCGGTGCTGACATCAAAATCGAATGGTTCGTTTACAACGCGGGACCGAGCGCGATGGAAGCAATCTTCGCCAAGTCGATCGACCTGACCTACGTCGGCTCCGGGCCAGCCCTCAATGCTTACACGAAATCGAATGGTCAAGAGATTCGTCTGATCGCAGGCGCGGCTAACGGCGGATCCGGATTAGTTGTCCAATCCGAACAGAATTTGAACGTGCCGTCGGATTTTCGCGGTAAAAAAATCGCGACGCCGCAATTAGGCAACACCCAGGATATTTCGTGTCGAGCGTGGTTGACTGAAGGAGGATTGAAAATCACCCAACTCGGCGGCGACGCGCAAGTTCTGCCGACACAAAATCCGGACCAGCTGGGATTATTTCGCGGGAAAAAAATCGACGCCGTCTGGACCGTCGAGCCGTGGTTGTCGCGCCTGGAGCAGGAAGCATCCGGTAAAGTGATTGTCGAAGAAAAGGAAGTCGCAACCACGATTTTGGTCTCGAGCGTGAAGTTTCTGAACGAGCAACACGATCTCGCGAAAAAATTTGCGCAAGCGCACGCCGAGCTGACTGACTGGATCATCAAAAATCCGGACGAAGCGCAACGCTTGATCAAAGCGGAGCTGCTCGAGGAAACGAAGAGTGATATGACGCCGCAAGTCATCGCGTCGGCGTGGAAGCGGATTGTGTTTACATCGGAAACACCCCGCTCGGCAGTGGAGAAGTTCATCCAGAATTCGGTGCGCGCCGGCTTCATCAAGACTGCGCCGGATCTTTCGAAACTATTCGAGCAGCTCTAGATGTCGCTCCAAGAGGAACTACAGGGCCCACCTCCCGCTAAGTTGGTGGTCGACCACGTTTCGAAGTGGTTTCAGCAAAAGCGACAGAACGTGCATGCGCTCGATGATGTCTCCTTTGAAGTCGCAGAAGGCGAGTTCATCGTCATCGTTGGTCCGAGCGGTTGCGGAAAATCGACCTTGCTCGACATCATCGCCGGCCTGGAAAAACCGGACAAAGGTCAAGTGCTGGCCGACAATCAACCGGTGCTGCAGCCGGGTCGTCATCGACTCGTCATGTTTCAAGAATCAGCGCTGTTCCCGTGGCTGAATGTTTTTGGCAACGTGATGTTTGGTTTGAGATTGAAGCCTGGTTTGCGCAATTCCGAGCGACGCGAAGTGGCAAAGTTTTTTCTTCATCTCGTCGGCCTGGAGAAATTCATGGAAACAAACGTGCACGAGCTCTCAGGCGGAATGAAACAGCGGGTGGCATTGGCCCGCGCGCTCGCGCCAAACCCGCGCGTGCTGCTGATGGACGAGCCATTTGCCGCGCTTGACGCGATGACACGCGAACAACTTTACGGCGATATCCAGCGGATCTGGGAAAAGCGGCGCAAAACAATCATTTTCGTCACCCACAACGTGCGCGAAGCCGCGTGTCTGGCCGATAGGGTCATGATCATGTCGCCGACGCCGGGCCGCCTTCGCGAAATGTTTGAAGTAAAACTTCCCCGACCGCGCGATTTCAACAGCATCGAAATCGCGCAGCACGCGGCCAAACTGACGGCAGCCTTGAAAGGCCACGTCGAGCACGACGCTGTGACCAACGCATGAAACGAACGTTGCTCGCCGTTTTATTTTTTGTTGCGTTGCTGGCGATTTGGGCCGCGCTGGTGCGGGCAAACATTTGGTCGCCGGTGTTGCTGCCTTCTCCGCGGGCCGTGCTTGATTATCTCATTAATTCCGCGCGCGATGGGACTTTGCTTCAGGCCACAGCAGTAACATTGCGGCGTCTGTTAGTTGGATACTTCATCGGGCTTGCCATCGGTTTGCCGCTTGGCCTGCTCACCGCGTCACTCACCTTTGTGGAAGACACGATCGGCGTCCTCGCGCTCGGTTTACAGACCTTGCCGAGCGTTTGTTGGGTGCCGCTGGCGCTACTCTGGTTTGGACAAACTGAATGGGCGATGTTGTTCGTCGTGATCATGGGAACGGTTTGGTCGGTCGTGATCGCGACCGACACCGGCGTGCGCACCCTTCCGCCAATCTTTGCCCGCGCCGCCCGGACGATGGGCTCAGGCCCGTTTCATCGATGGGTCCACGTGATTCTGCCGGCGTCGCTGCCGTACTTAATCAGCGGAATGAAACAGGGCTGGGCTTTTGCCTGGCGATCGCTCATGGCCGCGGAAATCTACGTGACGATTCTGACCGGGTTTGGTTTAGGCCATCTGCTTCATTATGGCCGCGAACTAAACGCGATGGATCAAGTAATCGGGATCATGCTTGTGATCGTCGTGATCGGTTTGTTGACCGACAAAATTTTGTTCTCGCCCTGGGAACGTTTTCTTCACCGGCGCTGGGGAACGGGCCGAGTGTAGGAGCGAGATGCCGGCCTCCTTTCGCTGACCTACGACGCCACAGGTAACGTAACCGCGAAGGTGGCTCCTTTGCCTGAACCTTTGCTCTGTGCCTGAATGCTGCCGCCGTGCATTTCGACGATCGCCTTACTGATGGCAAGACCAAGCCCGAGACCTTCGCGTCGCATTTCAAGCTGTTCGAAGGCATCGAAGATTTTCTCGAGAAATGCGGGTTCAATCCCAATGCCGGTGTCGATGATTTCGACGGTGATCGAACTTGGCGAGCTGTTATAAGAACGAACTGAAATCTTACCAGTGTCCGGCGTGAATTTGCAGGCGTTGCGCAAGATGTTCCAAAAAACCTGCTGCATACGCGGCGGATCGACCTTGACCTGATGAGACGCAGCCTCAAGGGCAACCGACAGTTGAATACGGCGACAATCGACATCGGCGCGCACAATTTCAATGGCGTGCTGGACCAACTCGTGTGCGTCGGTCGGGTGCAGTCGCAACTGTAATTTGCCGCGCGCAATGCGGGTGAGATCAAGCAAATCGTCGATCAATCTAGCTTCCAATTCGACATTGCGGCAGACCATGCGCAACCCTTGCTCCAGCTCCGGGTCGAGCCCGGGCTGATTCAATATCCCGTCCGCCCAAAGCAAAACCGGATTGAGCGGAGTGCGCAATTCGTGACTGAGGGTAGCGAGAAAACGATCCTTGGCGGCGCTGGCCGCCTCGGCATTTTCTTTTGCTCGCTCCAATTCCTGCTCGATTCGACGACGCTCAATAAAAAGCCCGATCTGACTGCCAAGCGCGGTGACGAGTTGGAGCAAATCGGGATCCGGCTCAGCCACATGCTCGCTGAACAATTCAACGACACCATTGATCGCGCGACCGGCGAAAAGGGGGAAAGCGAAACCGCCGTGCAATCCCGCTTCCCGCGCTGCCGGTGCCCGGGGAAAATTTTTGTCTACGACCACATCGTAAATCCAAGCGGGCTCGTTTGATTCCCAAACCCGCCCAGGGAGACCTTCGCCCATTCTAAATTGAATCGCAGAGGAAAACTGACCGAACTTTTCCAAATGCGGTGCACCCGCGTGCCAGAACCCCCGGCAGCGTAACCGCCCAATACTCTCATCATAAATCCAAATGGCGCTCAGAACCCAATCCCCAATCGAAGCGATCGTCTGAAGAATCGCCGAGTTCGCCTCTTCAAGGTTCCATGAACCCGCGAGCAAACTGGCCACAGTGTACTGGGCAAGACGCCGGCGGGCGCTCCGCACGCCCTCAGAAATATCACGCGCAATTTTTGAAGCACCGATAACGCGGCCATCCGCATGTTTAATCGGCGAGACGGTGAGGGAGACGTTTACAAGGGTGCCGTCTTTTCGACGGCGCACGGTGTCGAAATGGTCCACTCGTTCTCCGGCGTGAATCCGATCAAGTATCTGCTGCTCTTCATGGTAGCGATCCGGCGGAATGATGACGGTGATCGGTTTGTTGATCACGTCGTCAGCGCTAAAACCAAAAAGCTTCTCTGCGCCTCCGTTCCAACTGGTAATGATTCCATTCAAATCTTTGCTGACAATCGCGTCGTCCGATGATTCGACGATCGCGGCCAGATGCCGGCTGGCCTCTTCGTTGCGCGTGCGGTCGGTGATGTCGCGCAAATAAGCAAAGAAAATCGGGGAGCTGTCGACCTTGAGCGCAGTGATGGCCAGTTCGACCAAAATTTCCGAGCCGTCCTTGCGTAAACCCGCGATCTCGATCCGTCTTCCGATTACCCGCCCCTCGCCGGTTTTAAGATAATGCGCCAAGCCACGGTGATGCCGCTCGCGCATGCGCGCGGGAATGATTAACTCGGCGAGTTCTTTGCCAACGGCTTCGTGTCGACTAAAACCAAAAACGCGCTCGGCGGCAGGGTTAAACTCGAGGACGCGTCCGTCTGCGCTCATCGTAATGACGCCATCGAGCGCGGTATCGAGGATGCCGCGATACAGCATTTCGAGCTTATCGCTCGGGACAGTTTTGCTGTTTCGGACCCTTTTCTTGAATTTCATCAGGAGCGCGGCTCAAGCGACGCCCTTTCGCAAGAGACTAACAAGTTTGAAGCTCACCGCGCAATAGCGCTTCGCGGGAAGGAGGCGATCTTAACCACTGGAATGGCGGGCGAGGAAGTTGTAGGAAGGAGATTCTTCGCCGCCAATTGCATGAAAATACTTTGTGTCGTTGAACATGGCAACGCTCCCAGCACCCGGCTGCGGTTGCGGGATTGCCTTGATTACTATTCCACTCTCGGGGTGGAGGCGACGGTTGTTCCGACTCGGCGTTCCAGCGTGACGGAACGGCTGCGCGTTCTCAAAGAAGCGCGCCGGCATGATGTCGTCGTTCTTTTCAAGACAATCGGCTTCAACGAAATCGAGCTTGGTCTCCTCCAACGGGCCAATCGCCGCATCGTTTTTGACTTCGACGACGCCGTCATGTTTCGCGATCAAAAGCATCGCCAGCCTTTGCGCGGAAAAGATTTCAAAAAATTTCTGCGAACAGTCAGACATTGCGCGGCGGTCGTGGCTGGCAACGATTTCCTCGCTTGTTTTGCGGAAGCGTCCGGTCGGCGGGCAATTATTTTGCCGACGTCGATCGATCTTCGCCGTTATCATTTGAAACAAAACTTCGATGGACCCGGACTGACGATCGGCTGGGTTGGGTTGAGCGACGGGTTACCCTATCTCCGGCATATCCAGCCCGCCCTTCAGCGACTGAGCGAGATGTTTCCCGGTCTGAAACTAAAGGTGGTCTCGGACAAACCGTTGCAACTCGACCGCGTGCACGTCGAAAACGACCTTTGGCGATTGGAGACCGAGCAGACAAATCTTGCCAGCTTCGACATCGGAATCATGCCGCTATGGGACTCGGTTTGGACACGGGGTAAATGCGGCTACAAGATTTTGCAATACATGGGAGTCGGCACGGCGGTGGTCGCGTCCGATGTCGGTGTTAACAATGAAATCATTTCCCACGGTGAAAACGGTTTTCTCGCGAGAACACAGGACGATTGGGTCGAGGCGCTCAGCAGTTTGATCCGAAATGCGGAGCAACGAAGAACGTTCGGGTTGCGCGGACGAGAACTCATCGAAAAACGCTATTCGTTGGAGAGTTTTGCCCAGGGTTACGTGAAGCTCTTACGCGAAGTGGCACGCATTCCGGGAGAATCGCCGGATTCCAGAGGGCGCCGCAGTTTTGGACGCTGGAACCTTAGCAGTCGCGCGCGGGAACTTTCCGGTGGCGACGTAATCGTTATCTCAGTGCCGAAAAGCGGACGCACCTGGGTGCGTACTTTTCTCTGCGCCTATTTTTGCAAACGGACCGGCAAACCGTTCACGCTTCGCCCTGATCGTTATCATGAACCCGATATTCCGCGCATGATTTTCTCACATGATTTCGCGGAACAGCGAATGAAAGCGACGCTCTGGGAGCGGGCTCGCGGTAAATATCTGGTGCCGGCACGGGAGCTGGCCCGGGCCCATTTGATACTTTTGGTGCGCGATCCGCGGGACGCGTTTGTCTCGCTTTACATGCAGCTGGTCCACCGGACGCGTGAAACGCCCCGGGAATTGAAGCAGAAAAGCATCGGCGATCTTCTTCGTGATCGTCGCTACGGAATCCTCTCGATCATCAAGACAATGAACAACTGGTTTGCCGAGTTCGGACACCGCAAAAATTTTACCCTGCTCCATTACGAGTCATTGCGGGCAGCACCGGAACAGAATTTCCGGACTTTGCTGAGCACGCTCGGGGAAATCTCGCCCGATCCGGAAGCATTTAAACACGCGCTCGAGTTTTCCGACTTCGCGAACATGCAAAGACTGGAGGTGGCCGGTGTCTTTGATTCGAAAATTCTGCGCTCGCGCGATCTCCAGAATCCGGAATCTTTCAAAGTCCGGCGCGGCAAAGTAGGCGGCTATCGCGAGTATCTTTCGCCGGAGGACCAGGCGTTCGCCGCTGACGCGCTCAAACATTTAGATGCGCGTTTCGGGTACACAGCCTGAAATTTCCCCGAATGAAAGATCGACAAAGCCCGCCGGTACTCATCATTGGCGCGCATCGCTCGGGCACAACTGCGACCGCGCGCGCGCTTGAATTACTCGGATTACAAATCGGCCAGCATCTCGATAGTCATGGCGAGCCGCGGGCGTTGCAAAAATTACACGAAGACTATCTGCGACGAGTCGGAGCGGCCTGGTATAATCCCCAACCATTCCTGAAATGGATCGAGGCACCGGAAGGAAAGCTGGATTGCATTTCCTACTTGCGGACAAATGTTGGCCGCGATTTCGCCCGGATCTTTGGCTATCGCTTCAATCCGAAAGGATTTTGGCTCCGGGCGCGGCTCAAGTTTGGTGCGCAGTGGGGTTGGAAAGAACCGCGCACCACGTTATTCGCCCCCACCTGGCTCGAAATTTTTCCGGGAGCGCGAATCGTGCACGTCGTTCGAGACGCACACGCGGCCGCATCGAGCATTCGCGAGCGTGAGTTGAAATTTCAAGCTGCCGGCGATCCGCCCACGCCCAATCTGGCGGACCTCAATTACTGCAGACAACTTGTTCAAACCTATCTCGTAGCCGGGGAGCGGCTCGCTGATTCCACGAATTATCAGCAGGTCCAGTTTGAAGAGCTCCAGGCCAATTCGCCCGCGATGCTCGAGCGATTGGCAAATTTCTGCGGCTTGCGCGTTACAACCCGACAATTAGCCGCTGCGGCGGCCAGCATTCGACCCGCACGGGTTAGGTCGACAGGGTAGGGTCGACGCGCAGCGCGATGTCCCTACCACGTCTTTCACTTCACGTGCATTGCGTCTTCCCAGCGAATAGCAGCCCGCAGTAACTCGGTCAGTGAATTGACACCAAATTTTTCTTTCGCTCGCGCACAATAGGCTTGCACGGTCTTCAAACTGAGACGCAAATCTTCCGCGATCTGCGACGGCGTTCGCCCCTGGCCGAGCAATCGGAAAATTTCCAGCTCCCGATCGCTCAGTCGTTCCACCGGCGTGGCGGCGGACGTTTTCCGTGAACTCATGCGTCTCGCCATCGAATTCACCACCCGGTCGCTGACATAAATATCGCCTTCAACGACGCGCCGAATTGCAGTGAGAACATTTTTCGTAGTCTCGCGTTTCATCACATATCCACGCGCCCCGGCGTGCAACGCTCGTTCGGCGTAGAGCGCCTCGTCGTGCATGGAGAGCACGATCAAGGCGACTTGCGCAAATTGCGCTTGTAATGTCTTGACCAACTCGAGCCCCGATTCGTTTTTGAGTGAGATATCGATCAACGCGACGTCGGGACGGCATGATTCGATTCCGGCAATCGCCCCGGCCGAGTCCTCTGCTTCGCCGCAAACAGCGAGATCGGCCTGTTGGTTAATGAAGTTGGCAAGTCCATCCCGAACGAGCGGATGGTCGTCAACGATGAATACTCGGCGCTTCCGCGCCACGCCGTTGGATGATTTTTGATTCATAAAAGGTCGGGTTTCAATGAACAGACTGCGGTTTGTTTAACTTGCATGTGACCAGAGTTCCGCCGTCCCGGTTGGGTGCGATGGCCAGTTTGCCTCCGATCAAGGAGGCGCCGTGCGCCATCAACCGCAGACCTAGGCCAGGCGGCTCAGGAAGTTTCTCCGGGAATCCGCGGCCATCATCCGACACCGCCAGTGTCAGTTTTTGCCCATTCTGCGCAAGCTCGATGTCGATCCTATTCGCGCTGGCATGCCTGACTGCGTTCATGACCGCTTCTTGAGCTATGTGATAAAGTTGTGTGGCCGTCGTTGCGTCACCGACGTGGACAGCATCATCGCCAATGAAAGTGCAGGGAACTCTAAATCGCTCGCTAATGTTTTCGGCCAGACCTTGCAGCGCAACATTCAACCCATCCGCCTCGAGTTCCGGCGAAAAGAAGCCGCGCGCCAGGTTGCGAGTGAGATCAATTCCTTGCTCGATGTAATTCACGACTTTGTCGGCATCCGCGACCTCGGCCGCCGAGTGATTAGCGAGCTTGTCTCGAAGGACCTGCGCCGCCAGCGCCGTCCCGGTCAAATGCTGGCCGAGACTATCATGTAAATTCTGGCCGAGCCGCCGGCGTTCGCGGTCAGCAACTTCAGCGATCTCCTGATCCAAGCGCTCGCGCTCTGCCATTTCCCGTTTGAGCGCGGCGGTGCGATCACGCACGCGCAGATCAAGTTCGTTCAAGAGTGTGCGCAACTTTGAGAGCAGGCCGGTAAAGACAGCGTATGATCCAAGAGCCATGCCGATATTCCATAGCCCCACAGTGGGCACGCCCGCCGCAACATCGGCACCCACCCAGGCGACAATGCTCATCACTGAGAACGTGAAGCCTATCCGAAAATTGCCGAACCACGTTCCAAGTCCGATCGGGACAAGATAGAATAAGAGAAATGTTTGCTCGTAGCCGGTAAGATAATCGACGTATCCGAGGCCGGCTGTGATAACGACGCAAACCGCTATCAGTGTAAACCGCGACGTCGTTAGGCGCTTTCGCCAGAGCAATCCAGCCATGTTCGAGGACGATGGTAGCAATTGGTTTAGTGTAACATACGCCAGCGTTGGCATTACTCCATTGAACCCAATCTCGCGAAAACGTTCACACATTTCTGTGTCGGATATTGTATGGCAAAAGATCTCAACCGCAGCCTTCGCCGTTGGCCCGCTTGCCGAGGAAAGATGGGCATTGTATGGTAACGCCACGGGGGCGCACTGGTTTCGACTCATTGTTGGAAGCGCAGGCGGCATGTCGAGGATGGTTCGTTGGCCTCGTTAAAAACCGAGCCAAAACAAATAAACGCAGATCACCAAGATCTCGCTCTCGCGGCTTAATTGACCGTGACGTTTGGAGTTGGACGCCTGCTACGGCGCCAAACGTGGACAGCAGGCTAATCGGACGGCGGAGCGACCGCACCGGACGGTGAAGGAAATTCGTGGACGCTCGGAAGTCGGCAGTGTGCCGGTGCAACGTCGGCTTCTCAAAAATCTCACCGAATAAACATGTAGATGTTTGCGTGGATAGCGACGAGGACAGGGGTTCGATTCCCCTCGCCTCCAAATTGCCAATCCGTCCCAAAGCGGCATTATCTCCTCTGCTAGCAGCGTTTATGTCCCGACGGGAATTTCGTGGTTTTTCAGGTCAACCGCCAAGCGACCTACGCTTTTTTGTATATAATTGTATACGGTCTCCAATAGTGGGCAGGAGGCATCAGGTCGAACCACGCGTTTGCCTGTGCGTCGGTCACATTGCGTTTGTAGCTCCTGATGATCTCTCTCGGCGAGTTGCCCATTTCCTCAGCCAGTTGATCTAAGTTACCCTTGAGATGACGGATTCGATAACTCGCGTAGCTGTGTCTCAAGCCGTCGTAAATTCGCCTGACGCCCGCTTTCTTCGCCAGCCGGAGCACTCGGCGTGTTCGTTGGGATCAGTCTCTGGCACAACCAAGCTTGAACGGGTGAGCGGATTGGCTTGAGGAGAACGTGGGTTTTAGGTGTCCGGTCAGTGGCCAGTTTTTGTCCGTGGCAGAACAGATTAGCAGCAGCCCAGGTCATACTCGTTGCGATCCGTCCTCTAGCGGCTGACGATTAGCCAAAAGAGGGAGGAATAAACCATCCACTTGGTTACTGGAAAATGGGCGCGGGCGGAGCGAGGGCATTTGTATGTCACTGACGACAATTGCGGCACGGTTCACAGATGAACCTGTCAAACTCGACGATGCCGATGAACGCAGAGTTTTAACGACGCTCAAAATGACTTATGAGGGAGGCCCGCTCGACGGGAAGACCGCCAATCTTCCCACACGTGACGTTTCCTGCGTCGTGATTGGCCTCCACCGGGGCAATTGGCATTTCTTTCAAACTTACAAGCGCACTATCTCCATTAATATTGGCAATCGCCGAACGATCTTTCGCTGTAGCGGCGGTCTCACTTCTAAATCTAGCAAGAGCGGTGGGTGGAAAAGGCTGCTCGCGGCCCTTCGCATCCGCAAACTCAAGGCCATCATAATATAAGATTTTCTGCGCTCTCCTTTGGGTTTTCGCCCTTCCTCAGCACGGCGGGTCAGAGTCATTGCGATCCGTCTTCGAGCGGATGGCGGGCACTACGGTCAAATGTTGCTTCATCTTATAGGTTCAGCTCGGCAACCATAGCGTAGTGTAGGCGCTACTTGTCCGCCTGTTTCGGTGCTTCCGAGGCCGCGAGCTTTTGGAAGCGCGGATCATTCCGCAGCGGATCGAACATCGGATCGAGCCGGAGCAGCGCGGGAGTAAGCTCGATGCCCACAGAAAATGAACCACCGCTTGGTATCGAGAGCAGTTTTTGAATTGCCGTGATAGCACGGTCGGGCTCTCCTGCCTGTGCTGACACGCGGGCGAGGATCTCGAGCGCACCAGAACCGTCGAGCACATCTTTCTCGAGCGGGTTCGCGGCCGTGGCTTTTTGGGCGAGAGCCGATGCAGCGACCTTGTCACCGAGAGCCATACTGGTAAGGGCCATATCACCGATGAGCGCGTAATTATCAGGCTGTTCTTTGAGAAAAGGTTCCAGTTCGCTCCGCGCCTGTCGCCAACTTTCCCGGGCGGCGGCGTGCTCACCGCCCACTTCTTGCGCCCAGCCTAGGAAAAAACGCAGTTCGCCATTGTTAAAACCCAACGCCGGATCAGGCTTGGCCAGTATTTCCTTTAGCCGAGGGATGACTGGTGCAGGGCGGCGCTCCAGGATCGCTTGGTAAACTTGTGTTTCGAAGGCGCTGGTGTCGTCGGCGTTCGGATGCAGCGGAGCAAGGAGCGCGGCCGCGCGTGGTAGATCGCCTTCCATTTGTGCAACGGTTGCCTTGAACACGAGCGTGTCCACGTCGTCCGGTGTGATATTGAGAACCTGGTCAAACTTTCGCAGTGCTTCGGGAAAGCGCCGAAGAACGAGATAGGATTGGGCGTGCTGGCTGAGCATGTAGGCGTTGCGCGGATCGAGCCGCTCGGCTTCGTTAAAATAGGCTTCGCTCCGGTCCCACTGACCTCGCCGTCGCGTGACATAGGCGAGCGCTTCAGGAATCTTACTGCTATTGGGCAGAAGCGGTCGTGCTTGTTCAAAGTAACGCACTGCGGTGTCGTAATCCTTCAGGCAGGCGTAGTAGTATTGGCCCTTGGCCAAGACTGCCTCGCCGAGATTAGGTTGAAGAGTGAGTGCGGTTTCAGCCGCCTGTCGGGCTTCCTCACGCAGGGCGATGGTTGGTTGAAGAGTTAGTGTGATGTAGCCCCTCGACTCTGTGTTTGAGAGCAGGGCCCAAGCGAGGGCGAACTTCGGGTCCAACCTCACTGCTTCCCTGAGATATTTCTGTGCGCCAAGGAAGTTGGCGGGGGTGTTTGCCGTTCTCAGTGTATAAGCCAGCCCACGCAGATAGGCATCGTAAGCCTCAACATTGTCTGTCGGTTTGGCGGCGATGACTTGCTCTTCCCTGACCAGTGAGTTTCGCTCGCAACTGATCGGCGATGGCCTTGGCCACCTCGGTTTCGACCGAAAAAATGTCGGTCAGTTTGCGATCGAAGGTATCGGCCCAAAGATGCGAATCATTGGCTGCTTTGATTAGCTGCACGTTGACCCGCACAGAGTCGGCGCTCTTCTGCACGCTTCCTTCCAGGATGTGGGCCACGCCAAGCAGCCTGGCGATCTCAGGCAGGTTTTCCGGTGCGCTTTTGTAATGTTGCGTGGACGTGCGTGAGATCACCTTCAGATCAGCAATTTTGGACAGCCGTGTCAGAATTTCGTCCTGAATGCCGTCGGCAAAGTAGGCATTCTCCTTGTCGCTGCTTAGGTTTTCGAACGGCAGCACTGCGATCGACTTTTCGGGCGCAGTTGAAGTGGTTACCGTGCGTTTCGACCAGAAGAGAAATCCCATTACAATCAGGACCACAAATCCGCCGATCATCGCCCATTTTGGAATCGTCGACTTCACAGGCGTTTCCTTTGCGGCCGGGACGGGCGCCGCTACATCTGGTCGCTTGAATTTCTCCGGCACTTCCGAGTTGCCCACTTCGTCGGTGTAAAGATTTACAACCGACATGCTGACGCCGTGTTTCACTTCGCATTCGCCGAGATCGTGCAAATACGAACGCCATTGCGGGTATTGTTCGAGGTCATCCGCAACGTGCTTGGAGAGCAAGATGTGTCCGGCATCGCCACAATCCATCACCCGCTGCGCAGTGTTGATTCCTGCGCCAGTGATGTTGGCTTGTTCATTCAAGTCGGCAATTTCGCTAACCGGGCCACTGTGAATCCCCATCCGCACTCGAAGTTCAGGATGTTTTTTTAGTTCCTTGCTGATTTCCAACGCGCCTAGCACTGGCGCTTCCGGGCTGTTGCGAAAGACCAGAGCGCCACCATCGCCTGTCGGTAAACGCAGCAATTTGCCGTCGGCTTCAGCTAGGCGGAATTGCTCGGTTGCGCGAACGATCTCCTTTAGCGTCTGCAACCGTCCACGCTGCTCGGTGATGAGCAATTTCGAGTAGCCAACAATGTCGATGAACAAGACGTGCCCGATCTCGAATTTCACGTCAGCGGGAGACGGCGATGCCATTAGATTTCGATTCTATCTGAAAACTTGAGATTTTCCGAGCCCATTTTGGCCCGAGCACTTTCTATATAAGAGCCTCGGAGTCAATTCGACAGTCTGCGATCTCGTGCAAATGATTGAGGCGTGAGTGAACGGATTGAAAGGCTTAAAGAGGCCGTCGAAAAGGCGTATGAGTGCAAAGCGCGGCACGTCGTATCTGAGGAGGTAACCGATTTGTTTCAGGGCGAAGTCGCTTGGGATGCGGTCGTAGCAACATTTGAATTGGAAGAGCATCCCAAAGCGAAACGCTGCTACGCATGGGCGCACATTGAGGACGGTGAGCCGCAATACACGACCGTGTTGGAAATCCCGCCTGTCAATTCGCCAGAGAGCGCGCTGGAAGCGTCGATAGCTACGAAGGCCCGTTCAACTTCCTGAAAATTGCTCGCATACCGGCATCGTGAATGCGGACAGCGCCGCGATTCGCGAAGAACTTCATTCACGGCTGCGCGTTCGCGAGTTTTTGGAAGCGCGGATCACCGCGCAAGGGATCGAGGATCGGGTTCACTTTGAGTTGGAACGCGAACCAGTTACGCTCCTCCGCTGCCAGCAGGCGGAACAGCCCAGCGAATTTTGTTGCCTCGACAAAGAGGTGAGCTTAAATGTTCACGTGAACATGGTACGGTTTCTAAGGCGAACTTGGCGGCTGCGGACCCAACACTTGCGACCCAAGCGTTTCCGGCAACTCGAACTGAATCTATGGCCGAAACGTCGCTAAAACCCCTCAAGGCAATCCTGGAAACAATTCGGGAACGGGCCGAAATACGCCTTGAAACAACTTCAAGACGCCAAAGAGGAGCGTTCAATGCGCTGGAAATGCAAAGATTGTCAATATGTGAAGCATTTCACGAAACCGGTTCCGTTGGAGTCGGCTGGCCGGTGTCCGAGATGCAAAAGTATTGAGTTTAAGGCGATGGCCTGAATTTCGAACGCCCTTGACCATTGTCCGTCACTCCGCTCCTGTCCTGAAAAGTCACGGTTGAACGGGTATGAGAAAATGGGCGCTTGTTCGTCTTTATCGTGCAGTCAGACGCCGGTTTCGTCATCTGATTTTCTTGTATAGAACTTGTATATTGGCCAGCAAAATGCCCTTTTCGCTAGGGATCGCTTGAGGGTTCGATTCCCCTCGCCTCCAAGGGCCGTTGGCTTCATCGATTGGTTAGTGCACGCGGTTGCGAGCTAGAGTGTGATTCGATAGCGAACAGCATCAGTGCCGCCATATTGCGCAGGCCTCTGGAACCGCTCAATGAGGACGCCGCGGTTAGCTTCAATGACTCTGCGGGAAGCAACATTGTTTGGGTCCGTCGTGATTTCGACGTATTCCAGACCTTGAGCGCGAGCATGTTCCAACATCAATTTCAACGCCAACTTGGCATAGCCGCGGCCTTCCTTCCATGGCACAACCGCATAGCCAATGTGTCCGAGGACGTGAGGGGGCAACTCTGATGTGTCTGGCTGCCACCGCAAACCAATAGAGCCGCAAAACTCGGTATCCCAAAGCCAAAGTCTAAATCCCGGAAGACGCGCTGCGCTCGAACCATCTGGCAGCACGATCGGCGGGCCCTTTGCCTCCCGATCAGTTAGGCTTTCGACGAACGAGCGGGGATCTTTGTCGATGTGCGCAAGTTCCTCAATAGAACCGGCGGCACCCTTGATGTTGTCAGGGGACCATCCTCGCTTCAAGGCAGCGACGTAGCTCGGCAAACGATCAAGCGATGGCGATACAAGTTGCATCGAATGTGTCATTACGCTGAGCGCGAGGCCTAACGAGAATGGAGCGAGCTGGGAAGCCGCGACATGGACGGGAAAGCCCGAGAGGGCGAATGAGCTGGGAAGATCATGAGTCAAAGAGATAAGCCACGGCTAGCGTTGAACAACATTACGGCGGGAGTGCGTGAGCGCGCAGACGCGAATCGCACTAGGGAAGCCGGGCACCTGGATGAAATCCAGGGTGCTGTGGCAAACACACTGAACGCAGTTCGACGTGGGGCCGTTGGCTTCATTGATTGGTTAGGCTTGGTTGTTAGTCATTTCCGTGGCCGTTTGCCCGTAGGTAAAACGGCTGTTCTTAGTCGGATCGAGCCCTACACAATTTGTCGGAAAGCCTTACGCTTTTTTGTGCGAATCTAAGAGCAATGCTAAAGGACGATATGTTGTAATATCCTGATTGATAGAGTGTTACATCAATAAGTTTTTCGGTGACACCTTATGTGCTTACTGCCGAACAGCGACTTAGCGCCTCTTCGGGTTGTCACTTAGGGATTGGGAAATTAGAGCGCGTGCGTTGCTCTAAAACAACAACCTATCGATCCCATGACAAATCCTTCATTCAGAATCTTCAAATTCTCTACGCTCGTGTCTTTAGGAATCGCAATCGCAGCCGCACTAGTAACGCAGCCAGTGCGTGCGACCGCAATCCAGACCCTCGTCATTACCGAGAACTCCTCAACGTCGCTTACTGCGCTTTTGAATGGAACCACCTTCCTGCCCGTGACTACTAATTTTAGTGGTGATAACTGGAGTATTACCCTGATGGGAGTTTCTGGCCCCGGCGGATCGCCGGTCTCTTCGCAGGACTGGTTCGAGCCAGGCGGTGCCGCTGCGGGCTTTGTTAACACCGTGGGCTTTTCCTCGCTCAACTCGCCTAACCAACTATCCGTCATTAGTGACCGGGGCCCCGGATTCACGGGGGCACTAACGGACGGCACGTCGGACACCTCCGACTTCACACTCAACGGGAGCGAGCTTGACGTGACCTTTAATGACAAGGGTGACGTAGCAAGCGCCCCCGACACCGGCTCGACTTTGGGGCTGCTCTCTCTGTCGGTGGTAGCTTTATTGGGCGCAACTCGCCTCCGGTTTCCTTCACAACTAGCCGCCTAACGAGAAAGAGATAAGCCACGGCACGGTGTCGCGGCAAACACGTCGAGGTTGCTTCGCTGGGGGGCCGTTGGCTTCATCGATTGGTTAGGCTGGCAAGCCATATTCTATAAGTTGAATTCACGGTAATTATGGTTGACGCCGCTACCATTTTTTACTCAAAACTAGGACTCCCAATGAAAACCAACCCTTCACTAAATCGTTCGCTCACCACGCTGCTGTGCGCAGCAACCGCCAGTCTCCTCATTCTCAGCCAGCCCGCTCAAGCCGGTTACATGGTAACGCTACAGCAAATCGGGTCCAACGTCGTCGCGACCGGAAGCGGAGCCATCGATCTCACCGGTCTGAGTTTCGATTTCACAGGCGCCTTCGATCCCCATATAACTGGATCTGCCGCGTTCATACTCACGGGGCCGACGCCCGGAGTGTCCATCGACACTTATACCGGGTTCACTGGACCGACGAGTTTCGGGAGCGGGCTCGGCACGTTTGCCAGCAGTGGCAGCGGAGACACTGTCGGCATTGCCGGGTTTATTGGGTTCATTGCGGTGCGACATGGCTATGTCTCCGGTAATGCTCTATCGGACAGCTCGTTTTATAATAATGCGACATTGAGCAGCCTCGGCGTAACACCCGGCATCTACGAATGGACGTGGGGAACTGGAGCGAACCAGAACTTCACGCTCGACGCTGTAGCGCTCGCAGTGCCGGACTCGGGCTCAACCTTTGGCCTATTACTTGTAGCTTTAGGTGGCTTATTTGGCGTAAGCCACTTAAGGCGTGTTCACGTGGCCTAACGAGAACAAGCTCAGCCACGGCTCCGGCAGGCGCAAATGGCAGCGAGTTGAATCACCCTTAGTTAAGATCGACATCGAATTGCCTGGCGCAGTGGAGCAGTTGGCTGCAGCGATTGGTTAGACGCGAGACCGGGCACGCCGGTCCGAACCGGACCGGCAATGCGTGCGTTCCCCCAGATTCCGACGGTCAACTGCGCCAGCGTCGGCGCAGGCGTAGTAACCAGCGCACTCCCCAGACGATAAAGACCAATACCGCAACCGCGATAATTGCCATCGCGACAAGGTTGTGAATGGGATTGGTAAGAATGTAACTCGGGTGTCGCGCGTAGAAGCCGTTGAAGCTTTCAAACGCGGCTGGCAACGCAGTCAAGTCTTCTCTCGTCAACTCGAGCCGGTGCTCATTGGGATGGTAGTGAGATCCGAATCGATAGGCCTGTCCGGCCGTGTTCAATTCGATGTGGCCACCCAGGATATAGGTCAGCGGCCGGGTCTTCAGAAACTCGACAACCCGGAGGGCGCTTTCGTGGTAAGCCGCGGCATCTTCAATCAGGAGTCGGCCCGGCAGCAGGAAATCTCCGGAGAAGAGAATCCCCGTTCTGCTGTCGTAAAATGCCACGTGCGTCGGATGGTGTCCCGGCGTCGGAATTACGTCCACGGTTCGGCCGCCCAAATCCACGTGTGCAATTCCGTTCGGCCAATTAGTGAAACCGAAGAACGCTCGAACCCCCTCCAAATCCGTGGGCACGACTTGGACGGATTGAAGAGACGCAAACTGAGGATCGCCAGCACGATGATCTAAATGGCCGTGGGTGTGCGCTACTAGAAGTGGAAGCTTTCTATGGTCCTTATCCGGCAATAGTTCCAAGATCGTATTCGCTAGCGGCATCTCTTTCGGGTCCCCGGTGGCACCGGTATCGATTAGGAGAGCCTTGTCGGAACCGACGAGAAGATAGAGAAAATTCGCTTCGAAGTTTGTGCAAGGACTCTGGCGTAGGATAAAAGTTTGCGGCTCGTAAGTATGGACTTGAAGCGGGTTTTGCGGCGTCGCCTTGCAATCTGAAGCTCCCTCATCCCAGTGCACATCCAGCGATCCAGGCACTGGCTGGGACCAGGCCAGTGTTGCAGTCAGGAGAAACATCAACACTGCTACTTCGGTCGCTCGCTTTCCAAACCGCACAAAAGTACAACAAGAAACTGTTAGTAGTTCGGCGCTTACGATCGTCCAATTCATACAATCCCCTTTCTAGTAGGATGGCCGTAGCAGACGTTTTGGATTCAAGAAAGCCTCCCGCGCAAAGCCAAATATTTCATCGCGGCCAATCTCATACAGTTGCGCTTCTCAGTGTCGCTCATGTGCAGCATAACTCCGTCTAACGAGAACAAGATGAGCTGCCGCGAGCGAGGGCGCGCGTCGCTGCAGATTGAGGAGTTGAAGTCATATGAAGCTGGATAGTACGCCGGCTCGCGGTCAGCTCCATCGCCTGGTTAGACCGTGGACGTTGCTTATCGCAGCGATTCACGGGCGCGTTCTCTCGTCCAAGAACGCAAATACGTCCGGCTCCCACATGGAGAGGCCCAGGTAATAGAAGTCATGGCCATCAATCGCAGTCTGTCCGATAGGCGGGTAGATTTTGATGCGATTCGGCTTTCCGAGGCGGGCCATTTCTGCCGCCAGCTCTTTCCCTGGTGTGATAGAAAAATCGTTCCCGGCATGAATGAAGAATGTCGGCACATTCGTGTGTCCTACCGCAGCAAGGAGTCGGGAACGCAACTTGAGTGAAGATTTCCAACTTCCGGCCGCGGCTCCAAAGACAATGGCGGCCCGCAGGCTCGGTTCGCGCTCGGCCAGGAGCACGGTGAGCGACCCGCCGAAGGAGTGCCCGGCGGCCGCGATACGGTGCGCATCTACCTCAGGCCGTCCACGCAGGAACGCGAAACCTCCAAGAACATCTCCCAGCTCAGTCTCAAGAAGCTGCAGCTGCAAGTCATCGCGCGCCTCCTGCCCCTTCTCCTTTAGTGCCTGGGACATGAGCTCTTCACTGTTGGTGCCTTGATCGGCGGAGAGCCCCGCACCTCGGCGAAAAAGATAAAGGAAGACGTAGCCGTGCCGAACAAACGCAGGGCCGAGCGTGGCTGGCTTCTGCGGGTAGGCGGCAGGTCCGCTACCGTGGCTAAACAGAACGGCCGGAAACGGACCACGCCCGCTTGGACGCCAAAGTAGGCCACGAAGTGTTAGCGCCCCACTCCGCACCACCACCGTCTCGGGTGCCTCGGCCGGTTGCCCCTTAGTCTGAATGGGAATTGCCCACGCGAGAGCAACCGCTACCATGAACATGCGGACCTTCATCATCTGGTTCGGAGGGTGTGTGCCGGTCTAACGAGAAAGAGATATGCCACGGGCGGGGTCAGTGGCAAACACGCTGAGTTTGTTTCGCTCTGGGGGCCGTTGGCTTCATCGATTGGTCAGGGCGCACAGCAGCTCCAATCATTGTCGTGGCCGACCCCGGCGGATTCGATAAATCACCAAGCAAACGAGCCCTAGAGTGAGAACAGCAATTTTACAGATGACGTAAACCGTTTGGTCAATGGCAAGGGACTGAACGACAGAATTCTCCACTGCGAGCCACCTTTGACGGTAGCACAACCGGAAGAAGAGCGAGGCGGTCAGCACAAAAATGGCGACTATCACGACAACCTCAATCCATGCCAGACCCGACTGTCGATCTCTTGTGCGCATGTGCGGTCTAACGAGAAAGAGATGAGCGACGGCAGGGTGTCGTGGCAAACACGCTGAACGTATTCCGTAATGGGGCCGTTGGCTTCATCGATTGGTTAGGGCGCATGGATATCATGGCGCAGCTTCTGTAATCTGCGAAATCGCTCATCGTAAAATCGGTCGAGCGGCAGGGATGGACCGGCCAAGCCCAATTTTTCCTTAACACTCAACTCAGGATCGGGCAGCACAGTGACAGCGCGGTCCTACTACTTATAAGAGATGATCATCTGCTGAAAGTTACTCACCAGGGGACGAAGCTCGCTACGCACAAATCCTGCGTTGCTGAGCATTCGCTTGAATTCATCATAGGTATATGCGTCGCCGTTCGGCGTGGTACCGAGCATCGTCATACAGAAGGCCGCTGGTCCGGGAGGGGAAACGCGGCCCGCATCGGGCACGAAGTCAACCGTGACCGCTCTACCGTGCGGGGCAAGAGCCGCATGGACTTTTTCAAGCAGCCTTTCGCAAGTAGTCATATCAAAGTGATGAAGGAAGTTTGTGAGAAGTATCAAGTCGTAACCCCTGCCGTAATCGACCTCGAAGGCGCTGCCAGGGATTGTGCTATAGCGATTATCTATTCCCGCTTTCAGAGCATTTTCCTTTGCTACGGCGAGAACGCACTCCCAATCAATTGCAACCACTTCAGCTCGTTTGTTGCGTCGAGCAATCTCAATCCCATACATTCCATGACTGGCAGCAACATCCAACACCTTCAGCTTCTGTTCCGGCCTCTTATCGACAAGTCTGGCCATCTTTTTCGCCGGGACTGCGATCATCGGAGCCATCGCCCGGGCAAATTTGACCCACACATGATGGTCAGGCGTGTTTGTTCCAACTTCTGGAAGCAAAGTCCCACCTTTGCGAACGACGGCCGTAACGTCTTTAAATCCGTCGGTCAACATCGGCGAGAGGAAGAACTCAATTGCATCCGCCAGATACCCGGGAGAGCGACGATCCAGCAGCATTGCGGAATCAACGGTTAGACCGTATCTACCCCTTTTCTTCCTCAAAAATCCCATGACCACTAAATAATCGGAAAGGATACGCATGCCGCGTTCGGAGGCGCCGCAACTCAGAGCAAGCGCCTGAGGTGTTTCGCGTCCTTGACCGATGGCTGTGAAGAGATCGAGTTCGATGGCAGCTTTGATTGCCGCAGTGCGCTGATACGAGTTGACCGTATCAAGGAACAAGGCAGGGGAGAGCCGGTTCATCATTAGCGATTGAATACTCGAGCGTTGACCAACGCGGCTGGAGGCTAGCTTCAGAAGCCATCTGAGAAAATGTTTTCTCATACAAGGGTCTAAGCCTTTTTAAATAGAGTTTGAAATGTGATCCTCGGATCGGGCCGACGCCTTCCTTTAAACTCGGCCACCCATCCGGAGACGCTACGGATCAACTCGGCCATCGCGTCCTTCTTTTGCCTCTCTTCTGACACCGCTTGTGACTCAGGGCCATTCCTTGCTTGATGATTCTTATTTGTGTCTTTTTATCTGTTCCCATTTTGCCGACCTCGCTCGCCTTCTCAGACTACGGAATCTCTCCTTTACTACCGCGTTTTGTATCTAATTATTCCCGAAATCCATCGGAATAACGGTGCGTGTCAGACGGTATATCGGTCATGCGCGCTAACGAGACACAAGATCAGCGACCGCGAGCCCTGTAGAGTGTGCCACGCAGCCGAAGGATTGATGGCAAACACGCTGAAGGTGGATCGCAGGCCGGCTCGCGGTTCGCTACATCGCCTGGTTAGGCCTTTCAGGGCGCGCTAGGAGGAGCACGATTCCCGCGATCACGACGTCTGTGAAAACGTGTGCTATCCAGGGAGCGAACATGCCGCCGCCGCGTCGCCGAATGACCCCATGAGAAGCCGGAAGATACAAGCGAGGCCAACGCCGAGCCAACCGCGCGGAAATCCTCTGATATGAATCGCCCCGAAGGCAACGGCTTGCAGCAGAAGAGCCGCGAATCCCGGTCCGAGTGACCTATCCAGCGCGTGCAAGAACACACCGCGATACGCGGCTTCTTCGACAGCTGCGTTAGGGGTAATGCGCAGGCTCGCGTGAATCCTGCCTCCCGATCAATGTGAATGTCAATCAGTGTGAGTTTCCGTGATTTCCGTTGCCGCTGCCGGAGCGAACGGGCGATAATCGGCGACCCTTTTCGTGATTTTCGTGACCGATTTGCGTCACGGCTCCGAAAAATTGGCCTCGTATTCGTTCTTCTGTAGCACCGCCCCGTACGCATCGTAAAGGATCAACAGTGAGGCCGTGAGATAGTGAGCATTTGCCCTTGGAGCAATCGTCCGGCGCTGCGTTTCAATTCGAAATCTTAAGGAAATAAGGAATATAAGTGCACGAATTCTTGTAATAAGGGATATGAGTGCACGAATTCTTATCACAGTAATCATTGCGTCGTTTATTACGCCGATCGCTTTCGGGGCGGAGGGTAGCCTATCTGGGCAGCCGCAGACGCAGGCACCGCCACCGTCAAATGCTGGCCAGCCAAAGAGTACCACGACAACGACCAAAACCAGTTACCCACAGGGAGTGAAAGGTTATCTCGACCAACAATTGGCGACGTCGAAAGACAAGAAGCTTCACGTCTCGCTCAATGGCAAAGATGTTGCGCTGACTCCGGTAAACTTTCACGAAGAGAAAAAACTTGGCGGCAACAAAACTGCCGAAGGGGTGGACATGAAAGCCGCCGACGGCAAAATCTACGAAATCGATTTCGTCTTGTCCGGCAATCGGGTCACCGGCGCTTCGGTGGCAAGGTCAACGGTCAAAAGCCGTAATTGAGTTGTAGCCGCCGCCCCTGCTCGTCGCGCTCATAGGCGTCGATTAGTTCCTGGGAGGCCTTCGTGGTTATCGCGCATCGTGACTACATCTAACGAGAAAGAGATAAGCCACGGCAAGGTGTTGTGGCAAACACGCTGAAGTTGCTTCGCAATGAGGCCGTTGGCTTCATCGATTGGTTAGATGGGTGGTGCGGCACTATCGGAAGGCGGTTTCGGTGCGACATCATCCGACGGCGGCTGCTCGGGATAAAAGAACCGCGCAATGCTCGGCGCTGATTTCAAAAGCCACATTGCGAGTATGAGGTGTCCGAACGTTTCTGTGACGTATGAACCAAAGGAAACGCTGCCGCTGACAGATTTGCTGAGCCCCATGCTGATGTTTAAGGTGGTAAGGAACTACGACGCTCCCGCCAAAAGCTCCCAAAATCCGAACAACCGCAGCCCGAATGCGAACCAACTTCTTAATGCCGCTCGATGCGAGTTATCCATCTAACGAGAATTAGATTGCACCGTGCAGTCTATTTCTTGCCTTTCCCAGGAGCAAGCCCGCGAAAGGCTGCAAAATGACCGTAGAATCGTTTTCTCTCGGAGACAATCAGACTTGCTATATGTCATATGAAGTTCGCTGGTGTCGCTGCCGTTTGGGTATGGAAATTACAGGGCCGTCTTGACTGCCGTGGTAAGATCGAATCGTGAAACGGGACTTTCGGGTGCTAGTACAAGTTGACGACCTGAAAGGGCGCGAGGCAATGATGAATGTTGATGCGTTGTGGATGGAAAACGGCATCGTTTTAGTTTGGGAATGGGGCGTCAAAGATGGCGAGGAAGTTCCGGTAAATTACACCGAGCTTCCTGATGCAATTCCGAACTGGAAGGGTGAAATAAGCGGTTATGCTCTGGAAGGCAGCCCCCCAGTGTTTGTCGAAGACTTGGACACGCTCGGAAGAGGTTCTCAACTTCCTCCCGGAAATTCATGATTCCGTTTCGATGGACACTTCGGTCGCTTTGATTATCGCAAAAACAGCGTCTCCCTTTTTGAGGTTCATTCGATTGACCGAGCCGGTTGTGATGATCGACGTGATTAGTCCAGCCGCAGTCTTGATGACAATCTCTGAGACGACCTTGTCAGATATGATGTTCTCAACCGTGCCGGGTAAACGATTTCGGATGCTCGTGCTCATAATGGGCGATGTTATTTGCGCGTCGCGTAACGCATGGGTTATTGGGCCTAACGAGACAGAGATCAGCCACCGCTGATGGCAGCGGGACTGGCTTGGAATGAAGGAGTGTTAGTCATCGAAAGTGAGATCGTACGCCGTGAAGCGGTTGGCTGCATCGACTGGTTAGGCTAATTCATTCATTTGCTTGATCGAGATCCAGGCGAAGAATGTATTCTTCCGTGTCTTCGCCTCTGCCATTGGCGAAATCTTTGTTTTTTCCGACGATTTTAAAACCGCATTTCTGCAGCACTCTTATCGACCCGATGTTGTCCGTTGCTGCCCTGGCGAATATCGGCCGATCTACAACAAGGTGGAGCATCCTATTGAGCGCTTGAGTCGCTAATCCTCTTCCCCAGAACTCCCTTCCAAGCCAATAGGTGACTTCTATGTTTTCTCCATGCGGATAGCACGATATGTGACCAGCGACTTGTCCC
>Ga0193751_1000118_pt1 | contig 71470 bp, 66 predicted proteins | sample L1c2metaG_FD_143050 | JGI IMG/M metagenome (GOLD analysis project Ga0193751, IMG submission 143050) | Soil microbial communities from a riparian zone of the East river system, Colorado, United States - L1c2 | ecosystem: Environmental > Terrestrial > Soil > Riparian zone | place: USA: East River...
AAATGTACGAAAACAACCCGCCCTGATCCGCAAACCTGCCACGCATGCTCGTCTCCAGCGATTCGAGATGATAAAGTGAATCACCAAGTCTCCATCGTGGCGAGAGGGTTCTTCAGCAAACTGCTAGAGCGTTTTCAAGCGAAGTGGAGACCGGTTCGCGTCAAGAAAACGCGTCAAATCAAGAATCTAGAGCCCCGTTTCGATTCAATCGAAACGGAAAAGGCTCTAAGGGCGAGGTTTCCTTGGATCGCTTACCTTTGCGTGTCCCGGACGCGGTGCAGCGTTCTTTACGATGCACCGCAGAGCCGGGACCCAATGGACTCCGGATCAGCGGCGCACCGCATAGCGTGTCGAAGACGCGCGTGAACGCGCTTATCGGCGCTGCGCAGCATCCGGGGCACGCTTTTCGCTACACCACAGGCATGCCCGTTTTGCGCGCCGGCTCGATCAATTGCGGCCGTGGTCCGCTCAGGCGCTTGTGCATGTGAACCATGAACGCCATGCCGAACAGCGGCGTCGCCAGGTTCATGATCGGGATCGATACGAAGGCGGCGATGACGAGACCGGCCGTGAACACGGTCGCGGCGTTATCCCTGCGCATCGCCTTGGCCTCGGCGGGCGGGCGAAACCGCATCGCCGCGAGTTCGAAATATTCCCGCCCCAATAGCCAGGCGGTGGCGATGAAGAACGCGAGAAAGCCCGCGCCGGCGATGAACACGAACGGCAGCGCGATCAGATAGACCAGGATCGTCAGCAACGCGGTCTTGACGCCTTCGGTCATGGCACGGCCGAGCGGCAAAGCCGTGCCGGGACGTTCGGCCGGATAGTGCTCGCGCTCGACATGGTCGGCAACCTCGTCGACAAACACGCTTGCCACCAGCGAGGTGATCGCAGGCATCAGCAACACCGCGCCCAACACCACGCCAAGGCCGGCGGCGATCGAGACGATCCAGGCCAGGATGTCCAACGGCGCATGGAAAGTGGGGCCCAGCATCGCCTCGGCCCAACCTTCGCCCGAGCTCGCAAACCAGCTCAACAGCCGCTGCAGGCCGATCGCCAACACTACGATCAGCACCAGCGCCAGCCCAATCGATCGCCACAGGATCGAACGCATCGGCGGCGACAGGATTTGCGACAGCGCCTTGACGGCGGCATCCAGCATGACGGTTTTGTCCCTTCGCGAAGCCCCCCGTCAGAGGTAGAGATGCCGCGTTGCATCGGCAAGTGCCGAGCTGTGGTGTTGGACAGGCGTTTAACCGGGCCGCAATACCAGCGGAAAGATCTGCTGCGATCGAAAATCGGGACGGATTTGCTTGACGGGATTTTGTTCTGATGCTTGCTGTCCGGCACCACGCTCCGGTAACTGATCGAAGTGCGCCCTTAGCGCACGATGCTCCGCAACGCTAATTCGAATTTGGTCGCTTGGTTATAAAGCTATCTGTCGCCGGCAAGAAGGAGGCAGGTATACTTCCATCGTCCACGCTTATTACGACGTGAACGTAATCCGTTGTGTTCTCCAATATCTCGATTTCAATCTGGTACTTTTGAGAATCCCGCTCAACTTCATAAACGCTGGTCTCGCTCAATCGAGGTACCAATTGGTCGTACGGCAGCGCGGACCAATGTTGTTTTTCGGTCTCTAACACCTCTCGCCATCGTCGCCGTCGATTCATGTCAGTACAACCTCGTCGCGCTGATCGAACCTCGCATCATCGACGCGCCACGATCATGTAATGATCAAGGCGAGATATTCGACGTCGACACCGTTACGCAATGAATCCGCAACACTTCATTTTCCAGCACTATTTCCCCAGTCGGAAGCGGCGCCTCTTCGTCAACCGCTTCAGGAACAATCGGCGGCGACCGGACCGTTTCTGGAAACACGCCGAACCGGCCCGCTACCTCCTGGAGCGGCTTTTGCTTGTCGGCCCAGTGCAGGGCGGTGTAGTCGAAGCCGTGCACGATGGTGGGTTTGACGATTTCGAAATAGGGCGAGATGTCGAAATCGCGCGGCATGTAGAGCGATGAATCGCGGATGTGCAGGATTTCGCGCCGGGCCTGCCTCGAACCGGCGCGCGTGATCTTCGGCAGGATCGGGTACCGCACGGCGTCGAAGGCCTGCGCGATCAACGCCGAGCAGATGATCTTGGTGGGATCGCCGGAGCCGAACGCGATCATCCGTCGCCGCCAGCGCTGCGGGATCGGCAGCGGAAATAGATAGCGCAGCAGATCGAGAATATTCTTGGTGTCGTAGCCGAAGCCGATCCGATTGATGGCGTAGCGGCACACCGTGGTGCGGTCCTCATACATCAGGCCGACCGGCCGGCACAGCCGGGTGTGGTAGGCGAAATATTTCGACAGCGGCGCCGTCGTCACGCCCTCGCCGATATTGGCCTCGATCAGGACATGCGGCTCGCCATCGGGCTCGGTCGCGCCGTCGATCGGGCCGACGAACAGCGCCGCATGCGACCAGGTCGACTGGGTGAGATATTTGATGATGCCGGAAACCCGGTTGTTGCCCTCGACCAGCAGCACGTCGCCCTGCTGGATCACCCCGCGCAAATGCTCGGGGTCGCTCGGGGTGAACGGCTCATAGCCCGGCACTTCCTTCTGAAGATAGGAAGCAATCAACTTGCCGACGGTATCGAGCATCACGCCCATGAAGGTCTTCCCCCCCGGCGGCCTTCTGACCGCTTTTTTGAACCTTTATCATGGTCGAAAGCCGTTGCAATTTAGTTCATGCCGCGGATCGATCAATCATGATTGATTCACCATGATGGTTGCCGCTTATGCCCGGATGCGGCAAGTTCGCTGGATGTTCCGTCCGTTTTCAAAAATCCGGAAACCATGACATGGCAATGACGCGGCGCGAACTCCTGTCGGCATCCGCGGCGATCGCTGTGGCGCCGGCCCTTATTGGCCGCGCAGGGGGTGCGCCGTTGCCGCGCGAGGCTGACATTGTCGTGATCGGCGCAGGGGCCGCCGGCATCGCCGCGGCGCGGCGCATCCAGGCCGCCAACCGTTGGGTTATCGTGGTGGAGGCGGCGGGCCAGATCGGTGGCCGCTGCCTCACCGACACCGCGACATTCGGCGTGCCGTTCGATCGCGGCGCGCGATGGATGCATAATCCCGACTCCAACCCGATGATCAGGCTCGCGCGCAATGCCGGGCTTGATATTTCCACCGCCCCACTCGGCCAGAAGATCCGCATCGGCCAACGCAACGCGCGGGCGGGGGAGACCGAGGAATTTCTTGCCGCGCTGGTGCGCGCTAATCGCGCCATCGATGATGCCTCCCGCGGCAAGGCCGACGTATCCTGCGCTTCGGTGTTGCCGAAGGACCTCGGCGACTGGGCAGCAACGGCGGAATTCATTTTCGGCGCCAATGCCACCGGCAAGGATCTGCGCGAGGTCTCGGCGATCGACAGGGCGCGGGCGCAGGACCGCAATTCGGCGATCGGCTGCCGCCAGGGCCTGGGCGCCTTGATCGCCAGGCTCGGCGAGCAGATCCCGCTGGCGCTGGCGACGCCGGCGAGCCAAATCGTCTGGGGCGGCCGCGATGTCGCGGTCGACACGCCCGCAGGCAAAATCGCCGCGCGCGCCGCCATCGTCACGGTGTCGAGCAACGTGCTGGCCGCGGGGATCATCAAGTTCAAGCCCGAGATCCCCAAGCGCCAGCTCGACGCCGCGGCAAAATTGAGTCTCGGCAGTTACGATCGCATCGCCCTGCAACTGCCGGGTAACCCGTTAGGGCTTGCGCGCGACGACGCCATCATCGAGCAGAGCAACTCCACCCGCACGGCGCTGTTGTCGGCGAATATCGGCGGATCGTCGCTGTGCGCGATCGATGTCGGCGGCTCGTTCGGCCGCGATCTTTCGGGCCAGGGCGAAAAGGCGATGGTCGCCTTTGCGGTGGAATGGCTGACCAAGCTGTTCGGCAGCGATGCCGCGGCCGCGGTCAAGAAATCGAGCGCGACGCGCTGGAACGCTTCGCCATTTGCGCTCGGCGCGATGTCGGTTGCGTTACCTGGCGGGCAGCCATCGCGAAAAATCCTCACCGAGCCGATCGGCAACTTGTTCCTCGCCGGCGAAGCCACCCACGAAACCCTGTGGGGCACGGTTGACGGCGCCTGGGAAAGCGGCGAACGCGCCGCCGAGGCGGCGCTGCGCAAGATCGGTGCGCTTAGTGAACCGGTAACGGCACCCGTGCGCGTGCCGAAGCAGCGCCGCGGCGGTGCGACGTGAGCATCGGTCCTTCGTCGCGGCCAAAGGCGCTGATCTCATGGTCGAGCGGCAAGGACAGTGCTTTCGCGCTCCATGAAGTCAGGCGTGCGGGGCAGTTCGACGTCGTCGGGGCCTTGACGACGGTGACGGAAACCTTTGGCCGTGTCTCCATCCACGGCGTGCGGCAGGAGATCTTGCGGGCCCAACTGGACGCTGCGGGATTGCCGCCGCGTATCGTGCCGATACCTTATCCATGCCCGAACGAGATTTACGAAGCGCGGATGGGCGAGGCGGTCGCCAGCGCTGTGCGGGAGGGCGTCACCCACATCATCTTCGGCGATTTGTTCTTGGCCGATATCAGGGCCTATCGCGAACGGCAACTCGCCGGCAGCGGCGTCACGCCGGTGTTCCCGCTCTGGGATAGGCCGACTTTGCCGCTGGCGCATGCGATGATCGCCAGTGGCATGGAAACCTTTCTCTCGACCGTCGATCTGAAGAAATTGCCGGCGGCATTTGCGGGGCGCAAATTCGATTTGCAGCTGCTGGCCGATTTGCCCGATGGTGTCGACGCCTGCGGCGAGAACGGCGAGTTTCATACCTGCGTCGTGGCCGGGCCGATGTTTGCGCGCCGCCTTCCCGTCACCGCCGGTGAGCGCGTTGAGCGCGACGGCTACGCCTATTGTGATTTGGTGCTAGTGGAGGGAAAATCGTAGAATCGTAGGGTGGGCAAAGCCAACGGGTCGCGCGAATGCGCGCCCGATGATAAACTCCGCGTGCCCATCGAGCAGGAATCGATTAGGATTATTATGGTGGGCACGGCGCGAAACGCGCCTTTGCCCACCCTACGTGCCGAGGGTATGCCATGAGTGTTATCGCCAAAGCATCTGAAGCGGATGAGGACGCGGGCACCGCTCGTATCGTCGCGCGCGCGCGCAAGGAAATTGCCAGCGGTGGTCCGTTATTGCCGAAAGATTTTGTGGATCGGATGGCCAACGGAGAGAATCCGGTGCGCGTGCTGCGCGAATGGCGCGACGTCACTCAGATGTACCTGTCCTTCAAGACAAATCTAAGCCAGGGGCATATTTCGGATATTGAAAACGGCCGACGCATAGGGACGGCGGCGGCGCTCCGGCTCATCGCCAATGTGCTCGATGTGCCGCTCGATCTTCTCGTCCAAGACGCATAAAGAAGGCGGCTGCCTTGCACGGGAAGGGGAGCTTGCTCCTCGCGCTTCTCGTCATCAAGCGCGCAGCACGCCGCCAGTCCTTTTGTTCACCTCAGTCACGATGTTCGCGGCCACCGCGTCGATCTCCTGGTCGGTCATGGTCTTTTCGCGCGGCTGCATCGTGACGGCGATGGCGACCGACTTCTTGCCGTCGTCGATGCCCTTGCCTTCGTAGATGTCGAACACGGTGACAGCCGTGATCAGCTTCTTGTCGACACCTTGCGCCGCGCGCACGATATCGCCGGCCTTCACGGCGCGATCGACGATGAAGGCGAAATCCCGCGATACCGGCTGGAAGGGGAAGAGTTCGAGCGCCGGCTTGGCGCGGGTCGGCCGCTGTTTGGCGTCGGGAATGCGATCCAGGATGACCTCGAAGGCGACGATTGGGCCGTCGGCGCCGAGCGCCCCGAGCGCGCGCGGATGCAGCTCGCCGAAATATCCGAGCACGTTTTGCGGGCCGATCTGGATGGTTCCGGAACGGCCGGGATGCAGCCAGGATGCGCCGCCGGGCACGATCTGCAGTGCCTGCATCGGCGCGCCGGCCGCCGATAACACCGCCAACGCATCGGCCTTGGCGTCGAGCGCGCTGGCCACAGCCGAGCCCGACCAATGCCGCCCGAGGCCCTGCGAGGATGCAAAGCCGTGGCGCACGCCGGAAGCCGCGACCAGCTGATCCTCCGGCCGGTCGCCCCTGAACACCTGACCGACTTCGAACAGCGCGACATCCGGAAAGCCGCGGTCGGAATTGGCCTGCGCCGCCGCCAGCAGCCCCGGCAGCAGGCTCGGCCGCATGTCGGACAAGTCAGAGGCAATGGGGTTGGCGAGCGCGAGCTCAGCCTTGCCGCCGCCGAACAGTTCGGCATGGGGCTTCGAGATGAACGACCACGTCACCGCCTCGACCATGCCGCGCGCGGCAAGCGCGCGCTTGGCGCGGCGGGTGCGCAGCTGGATCGGGTTGAGGACAGGCTTGCGTGGAGCGTCGCCGCGTTCGAACGGTGTCATCGGCACCTTGTCGACGCCGAAAATGCGCACGATCTCCTCGACGATATCGGCCTTGCCGTGCACGTCCGATCGCCACGAGGGCACCGCGACCTTCACCACCGGCCCGCTGCCGGCCACTATGAAGCCGAGATGGCTGAGAATGCGTTTCATTTCCGCAAACGGCACCTCGATGCCGGCCAGCCGCTTTACTTCCGTCAGCGGGAAATCGATCACGCGATCGTCGCCGAAGGCCTTGCCCACGACCACGTTTTCGGAAGCCGTGCCGCCGCAGATCTCCATCACCAGGCGGGTGGCCATCTCAAGCCCCGGCACCATGAAGGAAGGATCGACGCCGCGCTCGAAACGATAACGCGCATCCGAGTTGATGCCGAGCCTGCGGCCAGTGTGGGCGATGTTGATCTCGTTCCACAGCGCCGATTCGATCAGCACGTCGGTGGTCGCCTCCGAGCAGCCGGAGGCTTCGCCGCCCATGATGCCGGCGAGCGATTCGACGCCGTGATCGTCGGCGATCACGCAGACCTGGTTGTCGAGCGCGTAGCTGCGGCCGTCGAGCGCCAATAGCGTCTCGCCGTCACGCGCGCGACGGACGGTGAGGTTGCCCTTCACTTTCGCCGCATCGAACACATGCAAGGGGCGGGCGCGGTCATAGGCCATGAAGTTGGTGATATCGACCAGCGCATTGATCGGCCGCAGCCCGATCGAGGCGAGGCGTTTTTGCAGCCATTCAGGAGAGGGGCCGTTCTTGACGCCGCGCACCAATCGCAACGCGAAGCCCGGACAAAGCGTTGTGTCCTCGACCGTCACTTTCACCGGGCAGGGGAATTCGCCTTTGATCGGTTTGATACCGGGATCCCTGAACTTGCCCATGTCGGCAGCGGCAAGATCGCGCGCGATGCCGTGCACGCCGGTGCAGTCCTGCCGGTTCGGCGTCAGGTTGATTTCAAGGGTGGGATCGCCGAGCCCGGCCCATTGCGCGTAAGGAACCCCAATCGGCGCGTCGGCCGCCAGCTCCATGATGCCGTCGTGATCCTCCGAAATTTGCAGTTCGGCCGCCGAGCACAGCATGCCGCGGCTCTCGACACCGCGGATGGTGCCGACGCCGAGCGTGATGTCTTTGCCCGGAATGTAAGTGCCGGGAGGCGAGAACACGCTGACGAGGCCGGCGCGCGCGTTCGGCGCGCCGCACACGACCTGCACCGGCGCGGCACCGTTGCCGGGATCCACCATGCAGACCCGCAGGCGATCCGCATTGGGATGCTGCTCGGCCGAGATCACGCGCGCGATGGTGAACGGCGCCAGCGCCTTCGCCTTGTCCTCGATGTTCTCGACTTCAAGCCCGATCATGGTGAGCTTGTCGGCGAGCTTCTCAAGGGGCTCATCGGTGTCGAGATGTTCCTTCAGCCAGGAGAGGGTGAATTTCATCGTGATCGGTTCCGCGCGGACACGTCGTGTTGCTTGGCTTCCCTCCGCTTGCGGGGGAGGGTCAGGCTGGGGGCTCTTTCCGCAACGGCAGCGTTGACGTTCACAAACTCAACCTCGACGTCTCTCACGAGCTCAATCCTCCCGCCAGCGTCGGGATATCGAGCGGCTTGAAGCCGTAATGACTGAGCCAGCGCACGTCGCTTTCGAACAATTGCCGCAGGTCGGACATGCCGTATTTCAGCATCGCGATGCGGTCGATGCCCATGCCCCAGGCAAAGCCCTGATAGACGTCGGGGTCGATGCCGCAGGCGCGCAACACATTGGGGTGCACCATGCCGCAGCCGAGAATCTCCAGCCAGTCCTCGCCTTCGCCGAAGCGGATTTCGCCCTTGTCGCGCCGGCACTGGATGTCGACCTCGAGCGAGGGTTCGGTGAAGGGAAAGAACGACGGGCGAAATCGCATGTTGATGTGATCGACCTCGAAGAACGCCTTGCAGAATTCATGCAGGATCCATTTGAGGTGGCCGAGATGCGAGCCCTTGTCGATGACGAGACCCTCGACCTGGTGAAACTGCGGCGTATGGGTAGCGTCGGAATCGATGCGATAGGTGCGGCCCGGACAGATGATGCGGATCGGGGGCTGTTGCGTGAGCATGGTGCGCACCTGCACCGGCGAGGTGTGGGTGCGCAACAGCATGCGCGCGCCGCCTGCGCCGGGCGTCGACCCGGGGCCTGCCCCGGGCGCCGATCCGGGGTCGTCCTTTGGATTGAAGAAAAACGTGTCGTGCATTTCGCGCGCCGGATGGCCTTCAGGAAAATTCAGTTTGGTAAAATTGTAGTCGTCGGTCTCGATGTCGGGACCTTCGGCGACCGAAAATCCCATGTCGGCGAAGATCGTGTTGACCTCTTCGAAGACCTGGCTGAGCGGATGAATGCGGCCCTGTTCGGCCGGCGCTTCGCGGACCGGAAGCGTGACGTCGATGGTCTCGGAGGCAAGGCGGGCGTCGAGCGCCGCGGCTTTGAGGATATCGCGGCGCGCGGTCAGCGCCTGCGTCACGTTGTCCTTGGCGAGATTGATCGCGGCACCTTGCGTCTTGCGCTCGTCCGGCGACATCTTGCCGAGCGTCGAAAGGAGCGCGGAGATCGAGCCTTTCTTTCCGAGCGCTGCGACGCGGACGGCTTCAAGGGCGGCTTCGTCGGGTGCCGCGGCAATCTGGCCAAGAATGGTTTGTTCGAGCGTTGTGAGGTCGGGCACGGGTCAATCTCTATATCCAAAAGGCCGCTGGTTGTGGCCGGGCCGGGGCCGAAAGGTCAAGCAAAAAGCCGCCAATTCAGCGGTGATTGGTTCCCCGCGCCGTTGAACCCTTTTCGAGCCTCGCCTGACCAAAACCTGTTCGAGTAAGGAGCCTGCGATGCGCTTGAAGCCCTGGCTGGGCGGCCTGGCTGTCGCCTTTTCTCTGGCCGCCCCATCGGCGCAGGCGGCAGGCTGCCCGGCCAAATCGACCCGTTTCGAGGACATTGTCGGTGCGCTCAACAAGGCTCCGGATTGCCTCAAGGCGATGCAGATATTCGAGGCCTGCCGGTACGAAGACAGTGGCGGGCTGACCGGCGACCCGGAGCTGTGTCGGCGCGCCAGCGGCCCGGTACTGGATGCCTGCGAATACGCCGCCAGCCGTGTGGTGGAGTTGAACGCCTTGGTCGAGAAGAAGTGCGAAGCCAAGGCCACCCAATCGGCGGCGCAAGGGGAAGAGTGCCCGGCCAAGTCCAGCCTGATGGACGACATCATGGTCGCGCTGAACGAGGCTCCCAGCTGCGAGCGCGCCATGAAGGTGTTCGAGGCCTGCGAATACGGCACCAGCGGCGACGTCCAGTTCGGCGCTATCGTCGAGAAGAAATGCGAAGGCGACTTTCTGGCCCGGCTCAAGGACCCCCAACGACACCTCTATCAGCGGGAAATGCGGGCCTGCGACCGCAAGTACCGAAACCAGTCAGGCACCATGTATCTTTCGTTCACGGCTTTCTGCCGGGCCGACGTCGCCCAGCGCTACTCGCGCCGCGCGTTGAAAGCCGCTCAACCCTCACGGATTCGCTGACGCTTTCCTCAGGCAGCGAGCGCCGCCTTGGCCTTCTCGGCGATGGCCTGGAACGCCGCCGGCTCATGGATCGCGAGATCCGACAGCACCTTGCGATCGACCGTGATGCCCGATTTGGACAGGCCGTTGATAAAGACGCTGTAGGTCATGCCGAACGGGCGCACCGCGGCGTTGAGGCGCTGAATCCACAGCGCGCGGAAGGTGCGCTTCTTGCGCTTGCGGTCGCGGAAGGCGTATTGCCCGGCCTTTTCGACCGCGGCCTTGGCGGCGCGGATCGTGTTCTTGCGTCGGCCGTAGAAGCCCTTGGCGGCCTTGTAGACTTTCTTGTGCTTGGCGTGAGAGGTCACACCGCGTTTGACGCGAGACATGACGGATCTCCTTCGTGTGAAAATGGGTGACGGATCGCCGCGCGGACGCGGCTCGGCTGAAAGGCGCGATCAGGCGTTCGGCAGGAAGAATTTCTTGACGTTGTCGCCGTCGGTCTTGAACAGCACGCGGGTGCCGCGGAGCTGACGAATCTGCTTCTTCGTCCGCTTGATCATGCCGTGACGCTTGCCGCGCTGGGCGTGCATCACTTTGCCGGTGGCAGTCACCTTGAAGCGCTTTTTGGCGCCCGACTTGGTCTTCAGCTTGGGCATTTGGCTCTCCTGTGGCCGCAGAAAAAACCCGCCCAAAGGGCGCTTTTCCCGGCTAAATGCTCGTTAGAGCGTTGAAAATGCTCGGTTATTTCCTAATGAAACAACCCGCAATTGTTCATCGCCACGGCAGCCCTTGATCAGCCGGGCGATGAAGGTGGCGCTTATGGCAGAACGCGACCGGATTGGCAACGATGAACCATGCAACCTCCTGGGGCGACGAATCATCCGACGCCGGCAGTCGGCGCCGTCAACAGGCAGGACAAAATGTCGATTTCAGCCCAGGCGATTGGCTTTTTTGCCGATTTCAAGCGCGTGCGCGCTTTGCCATTGATAGTTGGCGCCGTGCTCGCCGCTTTGACCGTAGCGTCCGATGACGCCAACGCCACAGGCCGCCGATCAGCGGGGGCCTATGATGGCACCTGGAACGTGGTCTTCACCACCCGCGCCGGCAATTGCAGCTCTAACAACAGCTTCCCCTTCGGCGTGTCTCGCGGCCAGGTTTTGTCCGCCGGAGGCGGCAAGGTCACAGGCGGCATCAACCGCGCCGGGGTCGTGGCGGTGAGAATTTCGGTCGGCCTTTCGGTGGCGAGCGGCAGTGGCCGGCTGGCCGGCAATTCCGGCGCGGGCCGTTGGCGCGGGATCATCTCCGGCGACCGCTGCAGCGGCAGCTGGCAGGCGACGCGCGGCTAAGCACTCCAATGGTTGTCGTCCCGGCGAAAGCCGGGACCCACAACCACCAGTGCTGATTGCTTAGAGAAAGCCGTTTGCCGGATCGCTCTCACCGATGGGCCGCGGCGTATGGGCCCCCGCTTTCGCGGGGGCGACGAGGTTCGAATCAGCGCGGCGCCAGGACCATCACGACCTGGCGGCCTTCGAAACGCGCATCCTGCTCGACCTTGGCAAATCCGGCGACGTCGGTCTTGACCTTGTCCAGAAGCTTGGTGCCGATTTCCTGATGCGCCATTTCGCGGCCGCGGTAGCGCAAGGTCACTTTGACCTTGTCGCCTTCCTCGAAGAAGCGCTGCATCGCGCGCATCTTCACGTCGTAATCGTGATCATCGATCATCGGCCGGAGCTTGATCTCCTTGATCTCGACGATCTTCTGTTTCTTGCGGGCTTCCGCGGCTTTCTTCTGCGCCGAGTATTTGAACTTCCCGTAATCCATGATCTTGCAAACGGGAGGATTGGTATTGGGGGAAATCTCCACAAGGTCCATGCCGGCTTCGAGCGCCATCTTGATGGCGGCGACTGTCTCGACGATGCCGTGGTTCGTGCCGTTCTGGTCGATCAGCTGAACCTGTGCGTTGCGGATTTCATCATTGGTGCGCGGCCCGTCTTTGGTGGCAGCGGGCGGGGCTCTGTTGGGACGGCGAATGGGTGGTTCTCCAAAGTTGTGAACGAAGGTTGCAGTTTGAAGGAATAAGGCTGCGCGGGCAAGCAAACTCGCGTTATGGCCTGCGAAAAGCATCAAATGCGAGGCATTTTGGTCACGCCGAACACAACGCCTACCGGCCCGGAATGTTCAGACCAGCCCACATAGAGGGCAAGCCTTTGCTCCGCAAGCGCCGCGATGGCCGTGATCGGCCTTCCGTTGACGGATCAGCTCCGCTCACTCAAACAGAGCCGATCGGAGTAATCATCCATGACCAGTTCCGCAGCCGGAGAGCCGCCCGCTTTTATCGAGGTCGGCACGGGGAACGCGGCGCGGCGCATCGCAGTGCGCGCCCGCACCGGCGGTTCCCCCGGGCTGTTTTGGCTGGGCGGCTTCAAGTCGGACATGCAGGGCACCAAGGCCGTCGCGCTTGACGCCTGGGCCAGCGAGCGAAACCGCGCCTGCGTCAGGTTCGATTATTCCGGCCATGGTGAATCCGGCGGCGATTTCGTCGACGGGACCATCGGGCGCTGGCTGGAAGAGAGCGTCGCGGTATTCGAGCAGTTCTGCGCCGGCCCTCAGGTCGTGATCGGCTCATCGATGGGCGGCTGGATGGCGCTGTTGCTGGCGCGTGAAATAGCCAGGCGAGGGGCCACCCGCGCGTCGCTGGCTGGCCTCGTGCTGATCGCGCCCGCGCCCGATTTCACCGAGGAGTTGATGTGGAAGGGTTTTTCGCCCGAGGCCCGGCAGGCGATCGAGACCCAGGGCGTTTGGCTGCGACCTTCCGAATATGGCGAGTCCTATCCGATCACCCGTCAGCTGATCGAAGAAGGCCGCCAGCATCTCCTGCTCGGCGCTGCGATCGAGGTCGGATGTCCGGTGCGGATCCTGCAGGGCGCGCAGGATCCCGACGTGCCATGGCGGCACGCCTTCGCGCTGGCGCATCGGCTGCCGGCCGACGACGTGGTGCTGACGATGATCCAGGACGGTGATCATCGCCTGTCACGGCCGCAGGACATTGCGCGGATCATCGCCGCGGTGGCGGAGATCGGGTGAATCTCTCCGTCATTCCGGGGCGCGAGTGTAACGAGCGAACCCGGAATCTCGAGGTTCCTCGATGTGCAACTGCACATCTGAGGTTCGATACTTCGTATCGCCCCGGAACGACGGCGGAAAATTATGCGCCCCGCCACTCCGCGCGCACCGTTTCATCGCCCTCGGTGCCAAGTGCACCTGCAGCCAGGGCCATAAATTCCTCCGGCCTCAACAATTGCGACAGCGCCCATACCGCAGCGCCGCGAACCAGCGCGCTGTCGTCGGCGAGCAATCGTTCGGCGTCCGCCGCCAGTGCCGGGTCGTTCGAGTTGCCGATCGCGATCAGCACATTGCGGATAAAGCGGTCGCGGCCGATGCGCTTGACCGGCGATTTTGTAAATCGGGTGCGAAATTCCGCATCGTCGAGCCGCGCCAGCTCGGCCAGGCGAGGTGCGCGTAATTCGTCGCGCGCGGCGAGCCTGGCTTCACGGCCGGCCTGCGCGAATTTGTTCCACGGACAAACCGCAAGGCAATCGTCGCAGCCATAGATGCGGTTGCCGATGGCCTTGCGAAACTCGTGCGGGATCGGCCCCTTGCTCTCAATGGTGAGATAGGAAATGCAGCGCCGCGCATCGAGCTTGTAAGGCGCCGGAAACGCCGCCGTAGGGCAGATGTCGAGGCAGGCCTGGCACGAGCCGCAATGATCGGTGTCGGCTTCATCGCGCGGCAGATCCAATGTGGTGAAAACCGCGCCGAGAAACAGCCATGAGCCGAACTGGCGCGAGACGAGGTTGGTGTGCTTGCCCTGCCAGCCGAGCCCCGCCGTCTGCGCCAATGGCTTTTCCATGACGGCGGCAGTGTCGACGAACACTTTGACCTCACAACGCGAGGCGGCGACCAGCCATCGCGCCAGCGCCTTCAGCCGTTTCTTGATCAGATCGTGATAATCATCGCCCTGGGCATAGACCGAGATCGCGCCGCGCGTGCGCTGGGCCAGGATCGCCAGCGGGTTTTCGTCCGGCCCGTAGTTGACCCCCAACATGATCACCGAGCGCACGCCCCGCCACAATGCGCGCGGATCGCTGCGGCGCTCCGGATGGGTGGCGAGCCATTCCATGTCGCCATGGGCGCCGGCCTCGAGAAATTCGTGGAAATGCCGGGCGGCATCCGCAATCGCATCCGGATCGGTCACGCCGATGCAGTCGAAACCGAGCGCGCGGGCTTCGTTCGCAAGGGCAGCCTTCAGCTCAGCGGGAGAGAGCTTGAGAGGTTCGTTCAGAAGTCGAGGTCCACATAGGTCCGTGATGCCGGCACGCCCGCCAGCCATTCGCTCAACAACGGGCGGAACGAGGGGCGGGACTTTACCCGCGCGTACCATGCCTTTGCCGCGTCGTCCTCGATCCATGGCACGTCGCCCAGATAATCGATCGCCGAAAGATGCGCCGCGGCGGCGAGGTCCGCGTAGGTGAGCCGGTCGCCGGCGAGAAAATTCCGCGTTCGCGCCAGCCAGCCGATATAGGCCAGATGATAGCGCACATTGGCCTTCGCCGCGCGAATCACATCTGCCGCCGGCGGGCCGCCGCCATGATCCTCGCGCATGAAGCGCTTGTAGATGCGCTCGGTGACCAGCGGATGGGAGGCCTCCTCGAAAAATTTTTCGTTGAACCACGCCATCAGCCGCCGCACCTCGATGCGCTCACTCATCCCCGACGGCAGAAGCCTGTGATCCGCCATGTCGGCGCCCTGGGTCTCATCGAGATACTCGGCGATGATGCCGGCGCCCGGGATCGCCGGCCGGCCCTCGGCGACCAACACCGGCGTCGTGCCGGCGGGGTTCAATGCGAGAAACGCCTCGCGCCGTTCCCAGACGCGCTCTTCCACCAGACGCAGGTCCAAGCCGTATTCGCCGAGCACGAGGCGAATAAAGCGCGAATGCGGGCAGAACGGGTGATGAAACAGCGTGAACATGAAACCCTTGATAAATTTCTAGTCTTAAGAAAGCCTCTCACTGCGGCGGACTAGTACCCGCTTTCCGAAGTTCGTGATCCGGCTCCGCATCTTCGTAAACGAACCTCGGAACGCAAAGGGTACTAGTAAGCTTATGATGCCAGTGCCGCTTTTCGATTTGAAGTTCCTGTTCGAGTTTGCCGCGGGTCATGTAGGAACTTCAAATCGGCGGCACTAGCGGCAGAGGTGCGCCAAACTACAGAAGCTTGTGAGCGAGGCAACCCCGCCTTTTCGCGTTTTTGACGTTGCGGCGTGGACGCGAATAAGCGAGAAGAACGCGGCTTTTTCCGGCCGGATCGATCCTACTGACCACAAATGGATCACCAACTTCGCAAACGGGGCACTGGTGCGGCGAATTTGAAGTTCCTATCAGTGTCGCCGCAACCTCATCGTAGGAAACTTCAAATTCAAAGGCCGAACCAGGAAACGTGAAGCTGCTAGTGCTCCTTTGATTCCGAAGTTCGCATCAGAGGTTGCCACGATTATTTGCGAACTTCGGAATTGGAGCACTAGGCCATGATGTCTGATTCATTGAGGGCGGTGATTCTCGGCATCATCGAGGGCGTCACGGAATTTCTGCCGGTGTCCTCGACCGGCCATCTCCTGCTGGCGGAGCGATTTTTCAATCTCGGCGAGGGTAGTTTCTGGAACAGCTTCACGGTGCTGATTCAGCTCGGCGCCATCCTGGCGATCCTTGCCATTTACTTCGTCAAGCTTTGGCGAATCGCGCTTGGCATGTTTTCCAATCCCGACGACCGCCGCTTTGTCATCGGTGTATTGGTGGCGTTTCTGCCTGCGGTCGTCATCGGCCTGATCGCCGGAAAGTACATCAAGGAGGTCCTGTTCAATCCGTGGGTGGTGTGCTTTTCGCTGATCGTCGGCGGCGCCATTCTGTTGTGGGTCGATCAGCTCGATCACGATCCGAACGAGCACGATGCCACGAAATTTCCGTTGCTGACCTATCTTTGGATCGGGTTCGCGCAGTGCCTGGCGATGATCCCCGGAGTGTCACGCTCCGGCGCCAGCATCGTCGCGGCGATGTTGCTCGGGGCCGACAAGCGCGCGGCGGCGGAGTTCTCGTTCTTCCTGGCGATCCCGACCATGGTCGGTGCATTCGCCTATGATTTTTACAAGAACCGGGGCGAGATGACCGCCGACCATTTGGGGATCGTCGCGATCGGATTTGTGGTGTCATTCATCACCGCGATCGTCGTGGTGAAGACATTTCTGAGTTACGTGACCCGCCACGGCTTCACGCTGTTTGCCTGGTGGCGCGTCATCGTCGGCACGCTCGGCCTGATCGCGCTCGCCATGGGACGGTAAATCGTTCTCCATGTCGTCCCCGCGAACGCCGGGACGACGGGCAGCTAATTTACGCGCCATTGTGCGCGAACTGCCCTGACTTGCGGAAGCGCCAGAGGTATTGCGGGGCAATCGCTTCCAGCGAATCCGGCACAATTCCCAGGCCTTCCAGGGTGAGCCCGGCAGCTTTGGCGGCCTGCGACACGATGTTGTCGCGGCGCAATAGCTCAACCTGATCCGGCGTCAGTTGCAGCGGCCCCGGCGCGAATTGCAGCAGCAGCGCCTGCAATTTCGCCAGTCCGAACGGCAGCGACACCAGCATGCGCCGACGTTTGATGGTCGAAAGAATCATTTCCATGATCGCGCGCATTGTCAGCACTTCGGGGCCGCCGAGCTCGTAAGTCGCGCCAGACCTAGTCTTGCCGTCGACGGCGTCCGCAACCGCGGTCGCGACATCGCCGACATAGACCGGCTGCAGTTTTGTCATCCCGCCGCCGATCAGGGGCAGCGCCGGCGACATCATCGCCAGCGCCGCGAAGCGGTTGGTAAACTGGTCCTCCGGTCCGAACACGACCGAGGGCCGCAGGATCGTGGCGGAAGGGACGGCCGACAGCACCGCCTTCTCGCCGGCGGCCTTGGAGCGCGCGTAACGCGAGGGCGAATGCTCGTCGGCACCGATCGCCGAAACATGCACCATTCGCGCCCCGACCGCGGCCGCTACCTTCGCCACGGCGCCTGCGCCCTCAGCCTGCACGGCGTCGAATCTTTGCCGCCCGCCCTCGGCCAGGATGCCGACGAGATTGATGGCGACATGGGAGCCGCGCATCGCGGCCTCGATCGAGGCGGGATAGCGCAGATTGGCCTGCACGGCGTGAATTTGGCCGACTCTGCCGAGCGGCTGCAGGTGGCCGGCCAGTTCCGGCCGCCGCACCGCGACGCGGATGCGATAATCGCGCTTGCAGAGCGCGCGGACGACGTTTCGCCCCAGAAAGCCGGACCCTCCGAAAACCGTCACCAGGGTGTCCAGATTCGATGCCATAAGCGTGATTTCCTGCAGGTCAAACTCGGTCGATGCCGGGGATATTTAGCCGTTTCGCGATACGCCATCGGGTCCGCGCTGTACAGACTATTTGAGCACGATCCGCAAAAGTGGGTACCGGTTTTCCCTCGCGACAAACGCAAAGCGTTCGCGCGGAGATCATGCTCCAGAAATAAGCCGCGCTTTGCCAATTTGACAAGCGCGCGAGCGATCCGTACTAACCGGCCCGGGCCCAGGTGGCGGAATTGGTAGACGCGCTGGCTTCAGGTGCCAGTGGCTTAACGGCCGTGAAGGTTCGAGTCCTTTCCTGGGCACCATTTGATTGACCAAACTCAAAGCCCGGTCGGCCGAAATCAAGAAGCGGCGCCGAATTATTCTTCAGGAAATAGCAGCGACTCATAGTCTCGGGCACCATGAAGGACATGGATAACTTCAACCGCATCTTTACCGACGCGGTAGAAAATCAAAAACCGGCCGAAGGGCCGCCTGCGAATGCCCAAATGTTCGTAGCGTGGTACCAACGGATAGCCACGCGGGGCGTCCAGCAAGGACTCGCATCTCTCCCGTAACTCGCGGACCAGCTTGAGCGCGCTGCCAGGGCTTTGCTCTGCGACATACGTTGCGATTTGCTCGAGATCGGCCTCCGCCTCGGCGGCGATGGTAAGAATCACTTTCGATCCGTCTTGCGGACCAATTTCGCTTCCAGCCGGTCAAATACGGTAGAGCTCGGTTTCACCCGGCCAGCATCGACATCAGCCAGGCCGCGCGCAATCGAGGCGTCCAGCGCAGCCAAACTTGCTTCGCGTTCCTGAATCAGCCGAACGCCTTCGCGCAACACCTCACTTTTGGAATGGTAGCGACCGGACGCCACGAGCTTGGTCACGAAGCTTTCAAGCGCCTCTCCCAAATCCGCACTCATTGCCATGCGATCCCTCCGCTTCGCTACCTGATTGATAACTATTATTGGATCGCGCGTTCTTCAAGTGGAACCAGTGAGGTTAGTCTTGGGCCCTGCGCCGCGGCGCAATGATCCTGAGAGTCCATGCGACAGCAAGAGTGCCCAGCAGCGAAAATAATCCACGCGCTGTACGCACTCCTTGCTCCATGCCCCGGCCGGGATTTGGTCATGCCCGCCGCCATCGCAAACGACGGCAAGCTTGAGGTGATCTACTCAAACTATCCCTCTTAAATTTGAGGTCGAAGGCGTGCTCGCCTCGAGGCCCCAGTATTTTCCCTTTTAAATCAATACTGTTGCTGGGATGCTACCCATCCGCTCGCCTGTTTCGAATTTGAGCGGTAGTTTGGCTCCAACCGATTCGACGAGGTTCGTAAACGCCATGACCGTACGCCTGCATCGCGGCGATCTGCCCGATCTCACCCGCTATACCGATTCGGTGGCGATCGATACCGAGACCATGGGGCTGGATCCGCATCGCGACCGGCTTTGCGTGGTGCAGATGTCGAATGGCGACGGCAGCGCCGATGTCGTCCAGATCCCGAAGGATCACGGCAAGGGGAAAGCCGACGCGCCGAACCTAAAGGCGCTCTTGGCCGATCCGAAAATCACGAAGATTTTTCATTTCGCGCGCTTCGATCTCGCCGCGCTCTACAACGCCTTCGGTGTGATGCCGCAGCCGGTGTACTGCACCAAGATCGCCTCGCGGCTTTCTCGCACCTACACCGATCGCCACGGCCTGAAGGACCTGGTGCGCGAGGTGCTCAACATCGATCTGTCGAAGCAGCAGCAATCCAGTGACTGGGGCGCCGGGAGCCTGAGCGAAGCCCAGCTCGCTTACGCCGCCTCCGACGTGCTGCATCTGCATGCCTTGCGCGAACGTCTCGATGCCATGCTTGCGCGCGAGGATCGCCTTGGGCTGGCGCAAGCCTGCTTCGAATTCCTACCGACGCGGGCAAAGCTCGACCTGCAGGGCTGGGGCGCCGAGGACATTTTCGCCCATTCGTGATGCGAACGTTCCCCGGATGCTGCGCAGCGCGGACAAGCGCGTTCACGCGCGTCTTCGACGCACTATGCGGCGGCGCTGCCGATCCGGGGTCCAGCTTATTATTGCTCGTGGGTGGGTCCCGGCTCTGCGGAGCAGCGTGAAGGACGCTGCACCGCGTCCGGGACACGATCGGGAGGCGGGCCGCCCCGTTTCGGACACACTCCTAACACGAGGTTCCGGCTGCGCCGTCCGGCGATCCCGGGTAGAATGGTCAGGTCGCTTTGTAGAGCAGCTTCCCTCGGAGCAATGGTGAATTCGGTTCAGAATCCTGCCTATCAAGCCGGAATGGAGGTGCGCTTTGCCATCGCCGAGCGCCACAGCCGGATCGTGCGCGCGCTGCGCATCGCAGTGCCCGCCGCGGTCGTGCTGTCGCTGGCAGCGATCATCCTGGTGTCGATCTTCAATCCGTTCCGGATGCTGTTGCCCAAGCTGCCGCTCGAGATGGGAAATCTCGTTGTCTCCGGCACCAAGATCACGATGGAGTCGCCGCATCTGTCGGGCTACTCGCCGGATCGGCGGCCGTACGAAGTCTGGGCCAAGACTGCGACCCAGGATGTGACCGATCCGGATCACGTCGAACTCAAGGTGCTGCGGGCCAAGGTGTTGATGGAGGATCAGTCGACCGTCACGCTGGACGCGCTCGACGGGCTGATGGACACCAAGCAGCAGCAGCTCGAATTGCACAAAAATATCTACTTGCAGACCACCACCGGCTATGAAGCGTGGCTGAACCAGGCCTTTGTCGACATGGGCAAGGGGACGGTGACGTCGGACGAACATGTCGACGTGAAATGGGCGGAGGGAACGCTGTCGGCCGACAGACTCAAGATCACCGGTGGCGGCGAAGTGGTGCGGTTTGACGGCCACGTCGTGATGAACATCGACAAGTTGCCGCCTGCCGAGAGCGCGCCGGAACCAGCTGCGGCGCCCGAACCCGCGGCACGTTCCGCCAAGACGCGGTCGGTCTTTAGCAAGTCCTCCAACCCCAAATGAACCGATGAAGGTTTTTCCGCGCAGCACCTTGATACGGCAGATCGCGCTCGGCGGCTGCAGCGCCGCCTTTGCGCTCGCAACCATCGCCGCCGGTCAAGCAGCAGCCCAGAATGCGGTGACGGGCGTTCCCAATGCCATGCAGGGGTTTTCGCAAAATCGCGACCAGCCGATCCAGATCGAAGCCGCCACGCTTGAGATGCGCGACAAGAAAAAGGAAGCGACCTTCGCCGGCAATGTGAAGGTGGTGCAGGGCGACACCACCATGACGTCGAAAACCCTCGTTGTATTCTACGAATCCAATTCGGCCGCAGCACCGGCGGCCGGTTCAAAGGCCGCGGTCAAAGCGGCCCCGATCCAGTCCGCGACCCCCGGTCCCGGCGGCAACTCGTCGATCAAGCGATTGGAGGCGAAAGGCAATGTGGTCGTCACCCAGAAGGATCAGGTCGTGACCGGCGAGACCGCCGTGTTCGACACCAAGACCAATCTCGTCACCATGCTCGGCGGTGTAATTCTGACCCAGGGCAAGAATGTGCTTCGCGGCGACCGGCTCTTGGTCGACATGACCACCGGCGTTTCGCGGGTGGAGTCTGATTCAGGCCGTGTGCAGGGCCTGTTTCAATCCTCGGGTCAGGGCAGCCCGATCCCCGGCCCGTCGCCGTCGGGCCCGGCGAATTCCAATAATAAACCGAAGTAATATCAGAGTCTTGCGAGGCCGCCGCCTTCGACAAGGTTGAAGCCGGTAGCGTGAGCCTGTATCTGCGTATGGACGCAAAGAGGTGCAGGACCCCTTTGCCAAGTCATGGACACTTGGCGGATCATGCACGGCCTCGGCGATCCACCCTCCAAGCGAGGGCGTTTCTCTGGGCAAGGAAGATCCATTCCTTCATGTTGCGCGAGCGCGCGAATCGCCGGGCGCGGGTCGGTGGAACACCGTGAAAGGCTGAGCGAAGCGGGAATGGTGGATTTACTCGGCATGTTCCGTCGCCGCCCGGGCAAGCGCAGTTCGCCCGGATTTGCGCGCACGCGCGCCGACATCACCGCGCTCGGCGACACCATGGGCGAAATGCTGACAAGCCCGGTGCGTGACGCGCCGCCTTTGGCCCGCGCCGCGCCGCTGCAAAAGCTTGATTTGCCGCGCACCGAAAAGCCACGTCCGTCTCCAGCCAAATCTGCCGCCAAGACCAATGGCGCAGCAGCACCTCGGCCAACGCCGCGGGCGGGCTACTTGGCTGTGCATAGCGTGGAAAAGAGTTTTGGCACCCGTCAGGTCGTGCGCGGCGTCAGCATCTATGTCCGCCGCGGCGAGGCGGTGGGTCTGCTGGGCCCGAACGGCGCGGGCAAGACCACGGTTTTCTACATGATCACGGGCTTGGTCAAGGCTGACCGCGGCAGCATCGAGCTTGACGGCCACGACGTCACCAAACTGCCGATGTACCAGCGCGCCCGGCTCGGCATCGGTTATCTGCCGCAAGAAGCCTCGATCTTTCGTGGCCTGACGGTGGAGCAGAATATCCGCGCGGTGCTGGAGGTCGTCGAACCCTCGCGGAAGAAGCGCGAGGCGGAACTCAATTCCCTGCTCGACGAATTCAACATCGCACGGTTGCGGAAAACACCGTCGATTGCCCTGTCCGGCGGCGAGCGTCGCCGCGTCGAGATCGCGCGCGCGCTGGCGACCCGCCCCAATTACATGCTGCTCGACGAACCGTTTGCCGGCATCGATCCGATCGCGGTCGGCGACATTCAGGATCTGGTCCGTCATCTCACCAATCGCGGCATTGGCGTCTTGATCACCGACCACAACGTTCGGGAAACGCTGGGCCTGACCGACCGTGCCTATATCGTCTATGCGGGGGAGATCCTGACGGAGGGCAGTCCGGACGAGATCGTCAACGACCCCGACGTCCGCCGGCTTTATCTTGGCGAGGAATTCCGCCTTTAACCTTGGCTGGAAATCCGCGCTCTAACCCAATTTTCCGGTTCGTCAAGCCGTGTACATCGTCTTGGGACTAGGTTAAGCAAGAATCGGACCAACTTTTGGGATCGGCTCTGGCCTCCATGGCGTTGACGCAGAGATTAGAGTTCCGCCAGTCGCAGTCGCTGGTGATGACGCCGCAGCTGATGCAGGCGATCAAGCTGCTGCAATTGTCAAATCTCGATCTGTCGGCCTTTGTCGAAGAGGAATTGGAGCGAAATCCGCTGCTGGAGCGGGCCAGCGACGGTTCCGAGGCGCCGGTGGCGGGGGAGGCGACGCCTGAGCGGGGCGAATTCTCCGAATCCGAAAATCCCGGCTATGGTGAGGACACGGGCGGGGAGCCCAACGTCACCGCCGGCGAGGCCTTCGAACCGGCCCAGGAAGAGTGGTTGAACCGCGACCTCGCCAGCCGCACCGAGATCGAACAGACCCTCGATGCCCCTCTCGACAACGTATTCTCCGAGGAGCCGGCCGAAGCCGCCGCCCGCACCGCGCAGGATGCGGCGCCGACGGCGTATACTGAATGGGGCGGCGGCGCCTCCAACGATGACAGCTATAACCTCGAAGCCTTTGTCGCCGCCGAGGTGACGCTCGCTAGCCATCTTGCGGAGCAATTGGCGGTGGCGTTTGCGAGCCCGGCGCAGCGCATTATCGGCCAATACCTGATCGATCTGGTCGACGAGGCCGGTTACCTGCCGCCGGATCTCGGCCAGGCCGCCGAGCGGCTCGGCGCATCGCCGAAGGACGTCGAAGCGGTCCTGGCGGTGCTGCAAAAATTTGACCCGCCGGGCGTCTGCGCGCGAGGTTTGAGCGAGTGCCTGGCGATTCAGTTGCGCGAACTCAATCGTTACGACCCCGCGATGCAGGCTTTGGTCGAACACCTCGATCTGTTGGCCAAGCGCGACATCGCGGGTTTGCGGAAATTATGCGGCGTGGATGACGAAGACATCACCGACATGATCAGCGAGATTCGCCGTCTCAATCCGAAGCCGGGCCTGAAATTCGGCGCGGCGCGGACGCAGACCATGGTGCCGGACGTCTATGTGCGGCCCGGACCCGATGGCGGCTGGCATGTCGAACTCAACAGCGACACGCTGCCGCGCGTGCTGGTCAACCAGACCTATTACACCGAGTTGTCGAAGACGATCCGCAAGGATGGCGACAAATCCTATTTCAGCGATTGCCTGCAGAACGCCACATGGCTGGTGCGCGCCCTCGATCAGCGCGCCCGCACCATCCTCAAGGTCGCCACCGAGATCGTGCGCCAGCAGGATGGCTTCTTCACCCACGGCGTGGCGCATTTGCGGCCGCTCAATCTCAAGGCGGTCGCGGATGCAATCCAGATGCATGAATCGACGGTGTCGCGGGTCACCGCCAACAAATACATGGCGACCAATCGCGGCAGTTTTGAATTGAAGTATTTCTTCACCGCCTCGATCGCGTCGGCCGACGGCGGCGAAGCCCATTCGGCGGAGGCGGTTCGTCACCACATCAAGCAACTGATCGACGCGGAGGATCCGGCGCTGATCCTCTCGGACGACACCATCGTGGAACGATTGCGCGAATCGGGCATTGATATCGCCCGCCGCACCGTCGCGAAGTACCGCGAAGCGATGCGAATCCCCTCGTCGGTGCAGCGCCGACGCGACAAACAAAGCATGCTTGGTCATGCGCTATCGGCGCCGGCCACGTCCGCCGACCGCTCCCGGGACCCGCAGCCTGCTTGATTGCGTCCCGGCGAATTCGCGATAGTGTTGGTTCCGCTCAACAAGCGAGGCACCAAATGACCCTCCGCATCTCGGGAAAAAGCATCAGTGTCGGTGACGCGTTGCGCGGGCGGGTCAGCGAACGCACCGAAGAAGTGCTGCGCAAATATTTCGATGGCAACTATTCCGGCCACATCACGCTGAGCAAGGATGGCTTCGGCTTCCGCACCGACTGCGCGCTGCATCTGGATTCTGGTATAACGCTCGAGGCGGATTCCAACGCCGCCGACGCCTATGCCAGCGCCGACCAGGCATTGCTGATGATCGAGAAACGGCTGCGCCGCTACAAGAGTCGGCTGAAGGATCGCTCGGCCCGCAAGGCCCATGCGGCGTCCGAGGCGCTCGCGGGCATGGACGCGCCGAGCTATGTCATCGAGGCTCCAGCGGAGGGCGACGACGAGATCACCGGCTATAGCCCCGTCATCATCGCCGAGGCGACCACATCGCTGAAGCGGCTTTCGGTCAGCGAAGCGGTGATGGAACTGGACCTCACCGGCGCCGCCTGTCTGGTATTCCAGCACGGTTCAAGCGGCCGGGTGAATATCATTTACCGCCGCGCCGACGGCCATGTCGGCTGGATCGATCCCCCCGTGGTGAACTCGGGGGGTTAGGGTGCCGATCGGCATTGACGCCCGGAGAGAGCCTCCCTATGGTCCGCGCCCTTAACGATAGGGGCCGGGAATACCTCCGCGGGTGTTGGCACCGCTCTTGCGTTGGAGTAGAAGCCCCCCAATTAGGACCCGGGCGGCAGGCGGCCGCCTTTCCCGCCTCAGCCGCTGATGCCCGCCCGCTGAAACCTGTTTCGCAACCTGACGGTCAATTACCTCGGAACGCCCCATGACGATTACCGATCTGGTCGCACCCGAGGCGATTCTCCCGGCATTGAAGGTCAACAGCAAGAAGCAGGCGCTCCAGGAGTTGGCGGCGCGCGCTGCCACCCTGACCGGGCAGAACGAGCGCGCGATCTTCGAGGTGCTGTTGCAGCGGGAAAAACTGGGAACCACCGCGGTCGGCTACGGTGTCGCGATCCCGCACGGCAAGCTTCCCAAACTGGAAAAGCTGTTTGGCCTGTTTGCCCGCCTTGAGCGCCCGATCGATTTCGAGGCGATGGACGGCCAGCCGGTCGACCTGGTGTTCCTGCTGTTGGCGCCGGAAGGCGCGGGCGCCGATCATCTCAAGGCGCTGGCGCGAATCGCGCGGCTGTTGCGCGATCTGGACGTCGCCAAAAAGCTGCGCGCCTCGCGTGATGCGCCGGCGATCTATTCGGTGCTGGCGCTGCCACCGGCGAGCGCCGCGTAAGAAAATTGGGGGCTGCGCGGCGGAATTCCCGCGTCCGAAATTGACCTCGGCTTCAAGATCGACGTTTAGCCTCGAATGGCGTCGCGATCGCGCCAAGCGCGTGCGCGCAAACCTGTCTGCGCATGCGACGGGACATTATCCTCATGGAGGCTTGTGCACGGAGGTGATGGGGATACGCGGGTCAAAGCCCGCGTGTGCGTCATCGGGCCCGCTCATGGCCGCTTCAGCCGAAACCGGCAAGCGCCCTCGTCAGCGGCACCGACGAGGTCGGCTCAATGCACGCTCACGGCCTGCAGCTCGTTGCTCCAGGCGTTGGCGACGGCGGCTTCCCGGCTGTCGGTCAGCATGATCGGCGTACCGTCGGCGGCATGCAGCGCAAACAGTTTCAGTCCGGGCGCAATCTTCGGCGCCTGTGGAAACAGCACCGGCACGTCCTCGGAACGGACCTGCTTGACATATGCGATATGGCCCTCGCCGAGTTGGGCCAGCGCCTCCAGCGAGACGCGGGGTTCCGACGCAACATTACCTTCAGTCATGGTCTCGACTCCTTCTCAGTCTAAGCGGTCGAGTCCGCTACTCGTTCCATTATTCGTGTTCATTGATAGCGATTGTCTTAACGACCTTTTCCGGCTCAGGCCGGGCCAGATCGATCGACAAGAGCCCGTTTTTCAGGTCCGCGCCGAGCACATGCATCCCCTCCGCCAGCACAAAGGTGCGCTGGAAGTGGCGCGCGGCGATGCCGCGATGGATGTATTGCCTGGCCTTGTCGTCCTGCTGACGGCCGCGGATCAGGAGCTGATTTTCCTCAATGGTTACATCGAGTTGGTCTCGGGTAAATCCCGCCACCGCCAGCGTGATGCGCAGCCGTTCGGGCTGGCCGTTGGCGCGGTCACAGCGCTCGATGTTGTAGGGAGGATAACCGTCGGCGCCTTTGACGACGCGATCGAGCGCACGCTCAATTTCGTCGAATCCCAGCAAAAACGGACTGGATAACGAGGGAACACGAGACATATTTTTGCAAAGTCCTCTCGAAGCGACTTTGAAGTTTCAGGGCCCTTGCGGCGCCCCGGCACGATCGGGTGGCCGCTTGGCCCTCCGATCAGTTCCAATATGGGCATCCTTGAGGGGTGTTCAAGCACCCTCACAACAGCCCCGGGCGCCCCGCGAGGGGCCGGCCCCGGGGGGATGCTGCGGCGGGGGTTGACGCGGGGCGCGCGCCGGCGCTCAGCGCCGGCGCTCGCTGCCACAGACCACCCCCTTGGCAATCAGCGCCTCGATCTCGCTTGTCGAATAGCCAAATTCCTTGAGCACCTCAGCGGCGTGCTGGCTGAATTTGGGCGGGGTGCGGCGCAGGCTCGGCTTGCTGCGTTCCAGGCGGATCGGCGATGCCACCCCTTTGTACCAATCCTTCTCGATGACGTCGCCGCGATGGACGGTGTGGCGGCTGGTGAGGGCCTGATCGATCGACTGCACCGGTCCGGCCGGGAGGCCAGCGGCCAGCAGTCGAGCACACAGGGGTTCGGCGTCGTGCTGACTGAACACGGCGGCGAGCTCGACGCGCAAGGCGTCGCGGTTGGCGATGCGATCCTTGTTGCGCGCAAAGCGCGGATCGATGCCGAGTTCGGGTTTGCCGATCTCCTTGGCCAGCTTGCGGAAGGTGCCGTCATTGCCGACCCCGATGAAGATGTTGTCGGTCCGCGTCGGAAAGATCGCGTAAGGCACGAGGTTGGGATGTTCGTTGCCGGTGAGGCTCGGCGGCCTGCCGTGCATGAAATAATTCGCCGCGTGCGGATGCATGATCGCAAGCCCGGTCTCATAGAGCGTGGTTTCGAGAAACTGTCCGAGGCCCGATCGTTGCCGTTCCGACAGCGCCATCAGGATGCCGATCGCCGCGTAAAGCCCGGTGGTGATATCCACCAAGGGAACGCCGATCCGCATTGGGCCGGATTGCGGCGAGCCGGTCGCGGCGATCATTCCGGTCATGGCCTGAATGATCGCGTCATAGCCGGGATTGCCGCCGCGCGGCCCGTCGGCGCCGAAGCCCGAGATACGGCAGTGAACGAGTTTCGGAAATTTTTGCCGCAACACGTCATGGCCGATGCCCCATTTGTCGAGCGTGCCGGGCTTGAAATTCTCGATCAGGACGTCGGCGCCTTCGAGCAGCTTCATCAGCACCATGCGGCCACCCTCGGAGGCGAGGTCGAGCCCGATCGAGCGCTTGTTGCGGTTGATGCCAACGAAGTAGGCCGCGTCTTCGTCATGGAATGGCGGGCCCCAGTCACGCACCTCGTCGCCGGCCGGCGGCTCGACCTTGATCACATCGGCGCCGTGGTCGGCGAGAATTTGGGTGCAATAAGGCCCGCCGAGAACGCGCGTGAGGTCGATCACGCACAATCCGCTCATCGCGCCGGGGACGGGTTCGGTGGTCATTGGTGTCTTCTTGTTTGCGAACGAGGCAATCGTGGGCGGTTAAATCATCACAGCCGCTTCTTCGCAAATGCCCGGCCGGAGTGCGACTTTAGATATTTCTCAAATGCGATGGCCAGCGCTTCATCGCTGAACGCGACGTAGGTCCTTATCCGCCAAGGCCCGTACTTCGACGTGTGCGGCACCTCGCCCGCGTTGTGCTTCGCCAGCCGGGCGCGTAGGTCGTCGGTGATACCGACGTAAAAATGTTTGGAATCGAGACTTTCTAGAATGTAGACGTACTTCATGAGGCCTGCCTCACTTAGCACAAAGGCGAGAACGCGGTTGCCGGGCTCGCCGAGGCCCGCCCTCGCCCTCTGGGCTACGGCGAGGCAGCCTTCGCTACGAAAGGGCTCGCCGAGCCGAAGCAGGCGCAGCCTGCAAAGGCTGGTGGAGCCAGGCGGGATCGAACCGCCGACCTCTTGCATGCCATGCAAGCGCTCTCCCAGCTGAGCTATGGCCCCTTAATTCCCGACGCGCCTTGGGCGACGCGCGGGCGAAAACCCTGAACACAGTTCAGCGCCGATCTCAAGTCTCCTCGTCGCCGCCGACGTCGCCGATAATATCGGTGACGTCCTCGTCGCCTTCTTCCTCATCGGCGATGAAAGTGGAATCATCGTCATCGTCGTCTTCGATGGTCTCGTCGATCTCGATATCGTCTTCCGATTCGGGCACGACGGCCTTGACCTTGCCGGTGCTCTCCTCGGCGTCGGCTTCCTCGAGCGGCACCAACTCTTCGGCCTCGACCGGCTCAGGCACCACTTCGGCGGCGGTGGCGGCCGCAGCGGCGCTGGCGCGCGCGGCGGCGTCGGCGCGGGTGCGCGGGGGCGGCACCGGCGCGATCGGCACCACCTCGCCGGTATAGGGCGAGATCACCGGATTCTTGTTGAGGTCGTAAAACTTCTTACCCGTCGTCGGGCAAATGCGTTTGGTTCCGAGATCGGATTTGGCCACGGGTGGAATCCTAGAAATTTTTCGAAAAACGGTGCTTCACTTGGCTAGTTGGCGCGCCGCTGTCAATAGTGCTTTGCGAAGATGGGCGGCTCGCGTGACGCGGTGCGCCCGGCAATGTTAGAACCGGGACACCAGAGGACACAATCTTGACCCATTCAGATCGCCCGGCCGATCACCCGACCCCGCTTGAGGCCCGTTCGAGCGGACCGCTGGCCGGGAAAGTCCGCGTTCCCGGTGACAAGTCGATTTCGCACCGTGCCCTGATTTTGGGCGCGCTGGCGGTGGGCGAAACCCGCATTTCGGGCCTACTTGAGGGCGAAGACGTCCTCAATACCGCCAAAGCGATGCGGGCTCTCGGCGCCCGGGTCGAACGGACCGGCGATTTCGCCTGGTCGGTGCGGGGCGTGGGCGTGGCCGGGTTCGCCGAGCCGGATGCTCCGCTTGATTTCGGCAATTCCGGCACCGGCTGCCGGCTGGTGATGGGCGCGGTCGCCGGTTGCCCGATCACGGCTGTCTTCGACGGCGACGCGTCGCTGCGGTCACGGCCGATGCGAAGGGTGCTTAACCCGCTGGAATTGATGGGCGCGCGCGTCGGCGCGAGCGGGCAGGGCGGCCGCCTGCCGCTGACGCTGAAGGGCGCGCACGATCCCTTGCCGATCCTCTACCGCACGCCCGTGGCTTCAGCGCAGATCAAATCCGCGGTGCTGTTGGCCGGGCTCGCTGCTCCCGGTGTCACCACCGTGATCGAAAGTGAGGCCAGCCGCGACCACACCGAATTGATGCTCAGACATTTCGGGGCGCAGATCGCCTCCACGCCGGAGGGCCGCCACGGCCGCAAAATCGCGCTGACAGGTCAGCCCGAATTGCACGGCGCAGAAGTCGTGGTGCCGGCCGATCCGTCCTCGGCGGCGTTTCTGATCGTGGCGGCCTTGATCGTCGAAGGCTCGGACCTGGTTCTGTCCGATGTCATGACCAATCCGCTGCGCACCGGGCTGTTCACCACCTTGCGCGAGATGGGCGGTTCGATCGAGGAAAGCCTTGTTCGCACCGACGCTGGGGAACCGATGGCGCAGCTTCGGGTGCGGGCCTCGAAACTTCGCGGCGTCGAAGTGCCGCCGGAGCGGGCGCCCTCGATGATCGATGAATATCTGGTGCTGGCGGTGGCCGCAAGCTTTGCCGAAGGCACCACCATCATGCGCGGCCTGCAGGAATTGCGCGTCAAGGAGTCCGACCGGCTGGAAGCCACCGCCGCGATGCTGCGCGTCAACGGCGTCCAGGCCGAGATCTCGGGCGACGATCTCCTCGTCGAGGGCAAAGGCCATGTACCGGGTGGTGGCGTCGTTGCCAGCCACATGGATCATCGCATCGCGATGTCGGCGCTGGTGATGGGTCTTGCCGCCGACAAACCGGTTGGGGTCGATGACACCGCCTTCATCGCCACCTCATTTCCGGATTTCATCCCGATGATGCGCTCGCTGGGGGCGAAGTTCGGTTAGCAATTTAGCTTCCAAGTCGCGGTATGGATGGCTTTTCTTGCTGGAAAGACTATATTATTTAGAATTCAGTAAGAGAGGCTCGGATGACCCGGATCATAGTCAGGAAGCTCAACGGAAAGTTCGGCCCGCGCCATTCCCGTAGTTCGGTTGTATCGAAAAGCGTTCACAAGCCGACCGGAGAGCGCGTCCGAATTCTTTCGGTTGACGCTAACAGTCCAACGTTCGGGAGCGACCTGAGCATTATTTTCGAACGGAACGTCGCCAAAGCCCGCCGCGCGAACAAGAAAAAATTCGGTTCGCCCGACCGTGTCGCGCAAAAAGCTTGATAAGCCGAAGTTCTGGATTGTGACTGGTCCGAATGGATCGGGTAAGAGCAGCATCTACACTGACACCGAGATTGATGATTTTGGCGGCTCGGTCTGGATCATCAACCCGGATCTTCTGACAGCGAGAATCCAGAGAATAGAAGGCCTAAGGCCAAGAGCTGCGAATATTGCGGCTGTGACGCGCATCTATAGCTGGCTAGAAGCGTCAATCGCTGCACATCAAACAATCGGCGTTGAAACTGTTCTCTCGACTGAAAAATACCGTGCGCTCGTCCTCGCGGCAAAGGCTCAGGGCTTTGAGGTGCGGTTGATTTATATTCTCCTTAATTCCCCGGAACTAAGTGTGGAACGTGTGAAATTGCGTGTAGGGAAGGGTGGCCTCCCCACGACAAAAATTCGTCAGCGCAGGGAGCGCTCACTTCAGCAGCTGCCCTGGTTTCTGAAAAACTCGGACCTTGCATGGATATTTGACAATTCGGGTGCGAAGCCCGCACAGATCGCGCAAAAAGTTGGAAATACCATTATCGTCGATCCAACGGCCCTTCCTGAAATCAAGGAAGCGGTCCGTTTGATCAAGGGTATGAAGTAATACGAGTGATCGAATTGACATGATCATCGCCATCGACGGACCCGCGGCTTCCGGAAAAGGTACGCTCGGCAAACGGCTTGCCAGGCATTACGGCTTTCGTCATCTCGATACCGGCGTGATCTACCGGGCAGTCGCCAAGACCTTGCTGGACGCCGGCGCCGACCTCACCAACGAGGCGCTCGCCGTCTCCGCAGCACTCGAGCTCGATCCCGAAAAGTTCGGAAATCCGGCGCTGAAGACCCAGGCCGTGGGCGACGCCGCCTCGGTGGTGTCGGCAATTCCAAAGGTGCGGGAGGTGCTGTTGAACTTTCAGCGGCAGTTCGCCGCCGATCCGCCGGGCGCGGTGCTGGATGGCCGCGACATCGGAACCGTGATCTGCCCCGACGCCGACGTCAAAATCTTCGTCATGGCCGACGCCAAAGTGCGCGCCCGCCGCCGGACCCTCGAGGCCCGGGCGCGGGGAGAGGACGCCGACGAGGCCGCCGTACTGGCGGACATCCTCAGACGTGACGAACGCGACCAGAACCGGGCCATCGCGCCTTTAAAACCGGCCGCGGATGCTTACTTGCTCGATAACTCCCAATTGGATATAGAAGGCGGCGTCCGGGCCGCCATCGACATTGTCGAGGCTGTCCGAGCGGGCCGGCAGCGGGTTTGAGCGCTTTCAAACGAAACCGTTGCCGTCATTGGAGGAAAGCCCGCTCCAAGTCTTGAACATCGATATCCCGAGGTCGATTGCCTCGTTCAGGGTCCGGACAAAAAAATCAACGTATCGAACGTGCAGGCCAGCTGCCGGCCCGCTCTCGCGATTTATTGCGAGGCGGTCGTTAGGGTTTGCGGAACTCTAGCCCTTCGCGGCCGATACGCCCTTTAACCCGAACTGCCGGCTAGTCCCGCATCTGGAGAACAAATGGCTTCGACTGCTACTTCCTATAATCCTACCCGTGACGATTTTGCCGCCATGCTCGACGAGTCCTTTGCCGGCGGCAACCTGCAGGAAAGCTCCGTCATCAAGGGTACCGTTGTTGCGATTGAGAAGGACATGGCCGTCATCGACGTCGGCCTCAAGACTGAAGGGCGCGTGGCGCTGCGTGAATTCGCCGGGCCCGGCCGCGAAAGCGATCTCAAGGTTGGTGACGAGGTCGAGGTGTTTCTCGACCGTATCGAAAATGCGCTCGGCGAGGCCGTGTTGTCGCGCGACAAGGCGCGCCGCGAGGAAAGCTGGGGCAAGCTCGAGAAGGCCTTCAACAACAACGAGAAGGTGCACGGCGTGATCTTCAATCAGGTCAAGGGCGGCTTCACCGTCGATCTCGACGGCGCGGTGGCCTTCCTGCCGCGTTCGCAGGTCGACATCCGCCCGATCCGCGACGTCGCGCCGCTGATGAATAACTCGCAGCCGTTCCAGATCCTCAAAATGGATCGCCGCCGCGGCAACATCGTGGTGTCGCGCCGCACCGTTCTGGAAGAGACCCGCGCCGAGCAGCGCCAGGAACTGGTGCAGAATCTCGAAGAGGGTCAGGTCATCGACGGCGTCGTCAAGAACATTACCGATTACGGCGCGTTCGTCGATCTCGGCGGTATCGACGGATTGTTGCACGTCACCGATATCGCCTGGCGGAGAGTCAATCACCCGACCGAGGTTTTGACGATCGGCCAGACCGTCAAGGTCAAGATCATCAAGATCAACCACGAAACCCACCGCATCTCGCTCGGCATGAAGCAGTTGCTGGACGATCCGTGGCAGGGCATCGAGGCGAAATATCCGCTCAACGCCCGCTTCACCGGCCGCGTCACCAACATCACCGACTACGGCGCGTTCGTCGAACTGGAGCCCGGCATCGAAGGCCTGATCCACGTCTCGGAGATGTCGTGGACCAAAAAGAACATGCATCCCGGCAAGATCGTTTCGACCTCGCAGGAGGTCGAAGTGCAGGTGCTCGAAGTCGATTCGGTCAAGCGGCGGATTTCGCTCGGTCTCAAGCAGACCATGCGCAACCCCTGGGAAGTGTTCGTCGAGAAATTCCCGGTCGGCTCCACGGTCGAAGGCGAGGTCAAGAACAAGACCGAGTTCGGCCTGTTCCTGGGGCTCGAGGGCGACGTCGACGGCATGGTCCATCTGTCCGACCTCGACTGGAAGCTTCCAGGCGAGCAGGTGATCGACAATTTCAAGAAGGGCGACATGGTCAAGGCCGTGGTGCTCGATGTCGATGTCGAGAAGGAACGCATTTCGCTCGGCGTCAAGCAGCTCGAAGGCGATCCGTTCGCCGAGCCCGGCGACGTCAAGAAGGGCGCGGTGGTGACCTGCGAAGTGCTCGAGGTGAAGGAAAGCGGCATCGAGGTGAAGATCGCTGGTACCGATTTCACCACCTTCATCAAGCGGTCCGAATTGGCCCGCGATCGTAACGATCAGCGCGCCGAGCGGTTCGCCGTCGGCGAAAAGGTCGATGCGAGGGTGATCCAGTTCGACAAAAAGGCCCGCAAGGTGCAGGTCTCGATCAAGGCGCTGGAAGTCGCCGAAGAGAAGGAAGCCATCGCGCAATACGGCTCCTCCGATTCGGGCGCAACGCTGGGCGATATCCTTGGCACCGCGCTCAAGCAGCGCACCGACAAGTAGCCCCTTTTGGCGTGTAGCCTCAATCAAACGGGCCCCGGTTTCGACCGGGGCTTTTTTTGCTTTCGGTGTCGTCCCTGCGAAAGTGTTTGGTCCCGGAAGATTGGATCGACGGAATCGATGTAGAAAGGGGCATCCGCTACATCGAGGAGCGCCGTGGGCCATCGGCGGCAGGGCGATGGGGTAGTTGCGTTGGTGACAATTAGCGCCCGTGATATGCGTCCCTGCTTTCGCAGGGACGACCTCGGGGGCCTTGTTTTCTTCATATTGCGTCGCAATTGATGTAATTAGGGCACGGGATATTAGGGGTATCCAGAGATCACGGTGCGAACCCCTCAAGGGCCATTTCCGGGAGAAGTTTCGATGTCGCTTGACTCTGATGTCATCGTCGATCGCCGCAGGATACGTCGCAAGCTGACGTTCTGGCGTGTAGCCGCGGCATTGGTTGCGATCGCTGCGATCGTTACCGTCGGCTTGATTGCGGTGCCCGGCGGACGCGTCACGCTCACCGCGGCAGGCTCGATCGCCCGCATCAATATCGAAGGCCTGATCCGCAGCGACCAGAACCGCGTCGAGGCGCTGGAGCAGCTGGAAAAATCGCAAGCCGCAGCCGTTGTCGTGCACATCAATTCCCCGGGCGGCACCACGGCCGGCTCCGAACAGCTTTATGACGCACTGGTGCGGCTGAAGGCGAAGAAGCCGCTGGTTGTCGTGGTCGAGGGATTGGCGGCTTCCGGTGGTTATATCACCGCCATCGCCGCCGATCATATCGTCGCCCAGCAGAGCTCGCTGGTCGGTTCGATCGGCGTTCTGTTCCAGTTCCCGAATTTCACCGAATTGCTGAAAACCGTCGGCGTCAAGGTCGAAGAGGTAAAGTCGTCGCCGCTCAAAGCCGCGCCGAACGGCTTCGAGCCGACCAGTGCGGAAGCGCGTGCCGCGCTTGATGCGCTGGTGAAAGATTCCTACGCCTGGTTTCGCGGTCTGGTGAAGGAACGGCGCGGCATGGACGACGGGCTGCTCGAAAAGGTCGCCGATGGACGGGTTTTCACCGGCCGTCAGGCGGTCGAGCTGAAGCTCGTCGATCAGCTCGGCGACGAGAAGACCGCGATCGCCTGGCTGGTCGCGCAGAAAGGCGTCAAGGCCAACCTTCCCGTGCGCGATTACAAATTGTCGCCGCGTTTCGGCGACCTGACTTTCCTGCGTACGGCGGCTGCGGTGACGCTCGACGCGTTCGGCCTGAGTGCGATCGCACGGCAAATCGAGCAGACGGGCGTGGCGCAGGCCGTCGATCGCCTGGGTCTCGATGGCATGCTGGCGCTGTGGCATCCGCCGGGGTCCAATTGAACCGCTAGCCCGCTTTCCGCCCCGTCCCCCCGGCTGGTGGGCGCTGCCACAATACCCAATCCGGCCCCTTGTCACGTGTTTTCGCGTTCGCGATTTTCATTTAGCGGCTTGACAGTCCTAGGCATTTTCACGGAAATGCGTAACCGCACCTTCCCGGGTCCCGTCTCGATGATCAAATCCGAACTGGTTCAGCGCATCGCCGAGCACAACCCGCATCTCTATCAGAGGGATGTCGAGAACATTGTGAACGCGATTCTCGATGAGATCGTTGCAGCCCTGGCGCGGGGCGATCGGGTCGAGCTACGTGGTTTCGGTGCATTTTCGGTGAAGCACCGTCCGGCCCGCGCCGGCCGCAATCCGCGTACCGGTGCGCACGTGCCGGTGGATCAGAAGAGCGTGCCGTTCTTCAAGACCGGCAAGGAAATGCGCGAACGGCTGAACCGCGAGGGCGGGGGACCGGACGCCGGCACCTGAAGCTGATCCCGTTCTCCTTTCCACGCGAGAGAGGGTCATGCGCAAGTTTTTCACGGCTGTGGTCTTGATCCCGCTGGGCCTGATTTTCGTCGTCTTCGCGGTCGCCAATCGTCATCCGGTGACGGTGTCGTTCGATCCGTTCAATGCCAGCGAGCCCACGGTCGGGTTCACCTTGCCGCTGTTTGTCGTCATCATCGCGGTCGCGATCGCGGGTGTGCTGGCGGGTGGCTCGGCGACCTGGCTTCGGCAGCGCCGCTGGCGCCGTGCGGCGCGCCGGCACGAGGCCGATGCGCGCGCGGTGAGGGCGCAATTGGCCGATTTGCGGGCCGCCGCCGCAAAGCCCCAGCGGTACGATCCGAAGCCGCTGGCCGCCCCGCCGCAAGGCGGATATGGGGCAGCCGGGCGAGACAAGCAGGGCGCGACGTTGTAGAACGCGGCGCCAAGCGGAAGGTGCCTTTTTCGGCCCCCGTCGCGGTCGCGGTTCCTCTAAGGCGTGCATTAAAACATGTCCCTGATCGTCAAAATTTGCGGCCTGTCCACGCGCGAGACGCTCGACGTCGCGCTGGAGGCCGGCGCGGACATGGTGGGATTTGTTTTCTTCTCCCCGTCGCCGCGCCATCTCAGCCTCGAGACCGCGCGCGATCTCGGCAAACTGGCCAGGCGCCGCGCGACCAAAGTGGCCCTTACGGTTGACGCCGACGATGCGACGCTCGCCAACATCGTCGAAGCCTTGCAGCCTGATATTTTGCAGCTGCATGGCAGCGAGAGCGTGGCGCGGCTGCGCGACATCAAGCAGAAATTCTCCCTGCCGGTGATGAAGGCGATCGCGGTCGCGACCGCGGCCGATCTTGCAAGCCTGCCCGGATACGCAGGGGTCGCCGATCGCATCCTGTTTGATGCCCGCGCGCCCAGGGAGGCCACCCGGCCCGGCGGTCTCGGCGCGGCGTTCGACTGGCGCATTCTTGAAAACCTGGAGCTCAAGCTGCCATTCATGGTCTCGGGCGGCCTCAATGCCGGCAATGTCGCCGACGCCGTTCGCGTGACCCGCGCCGGCGGCGTGGATGTTTCCTCCGGCGTGGAACGGACGCCAGGCCACAAGGATCCCGAGATGATCCGCGCCTTTATTCGCGCGGCGCGCGCTGCCGAACTTACTTCACCTCTCCCCGTTTACGGGGAGAGGTCGGATCGCTCTGGCGATCCGGGTGAGGGGGAGTCACCGCAATCGCATCTGTCAACGAATTTGCGGAAAGAGCCGCTCACCCCAACCCTCTCCCCGCAAGCGCGGGGCGAGGGAGCGGAGACAGCGCGGCGACGCGGCAAGAAGAGTTGATGAATCGATGAATCCAAACCTACCCAATTCCTACCGCAGCGGTCCCGACGAGCGCGGGCATTTCGGTATTTTCGGCGGCCGCTTTGTCGCGGAAACGCTGATGCCGCTGATCCTCGATCTGGAGAAGGCTTACGCCGAGGCCAAGGCCGATCCGGCATTTCAGGCGGAAATGAACGGCCACCTCAGGGACTATGTCGGCCGGCCGTCGGCCCTCTATTTCGCCGAGCGGCTGACCGAGCACCTCGGCGGCGCCAAAATCTCTTTCAAGCGTGAGGAGCTCAATCACACCGGCTCGCACAAGGTCAACAACGTGCTCGGCCAGATCCTGGTGGCCCGGCGCATGGGCAAGAAGCGCATCATCGCCGAGACCGGCGCCGGCCAGCATGGCGTCGCCACCGCGACGCTGTGCGCGCGGTTCGGGCTCGAATGCATCGTTTACATGGGGGCTGTCGACGTCGCGCGGCAGCAGCCCAATGTCATCCGCATGGAGATGCTGGGCGCCAGGGTGATCCCGGTCCAGTCGGGCTCGCGCACGCTGAAGGACGCGATGAATGACGCGCTGCGCGACTGGGTCACCAACGTGCACAACACGTTCTACTGCATCGGCACGGTCGCCGGCCCGCATCCCTATCCGATGATGGTGCGCGACTTCCAGTCGGTGATCGGCGTCGAGACGCGGGCGCAGATGCAGGCTGCGGAAGGCCGTTCGCCGGACTCGCTGATCGCCTGCATCGGCGGCGGCTCCAATGCGATCGGGTTGTTTCATCCTTTCCTCGACGATCCCGCCGTGGAAATCTTCGGCGTCGAGGCCGCCGGCCACGGGCTTACGCAATTGCACGCCGCTTCGATCGCCGGCGGCCGGCCCGGCGTGCTGCACGGCAACCGCACCTATTTGCTGATGGATGACGACGGCCAGATTCAGGAAGCGCATTCGATTTCGGCGGGGCTGGATTATCCCGGCATCGGCCCCGAACATTCCTGGCTGCACGAAACCGGCCGGGTGACCTACCTGTCGGCCACCGATGAGGAGGCGCTCGCCGCGTTTCAGTTGCTCTCGAGGCTGGAAGGCATCATTCCGGCGCTGGAGCCCGCGCACGCCATTGCCAAAGTAATGGAGCTCGCGCCAAAGCGGCCCAAGGATCACCTGATGGTGGTCAATCTCTCCGGCCGCGGCGACAAGGACATCCCGCAGGTGGCGGAGATTTTGCGAGGGAAGAAGAAGTGACCACCCGCATCGACACCCGCTTCACCGAACTGAAGAAGCAAGGCCGCTCCGCCTTCATCACTTTCGTGATGGCCGGCGATCCCGATCCGGCGACCTCGCTCGACATCATCAAGGCGTTGCCGAAGGCCGGCAGCGACGTCATCGAGATCGGCATGCCCTTTACCGATCCGATGGCGGATGGGCCGGCGATCCAGGCGGCGGGGCTGCGCGCGCTGAAGGCCGGCATGAGCCTGAAGAAGACGCTGGCGATGGTGCGCGAGTTTCGTCAAGCGGACGACACCACGCCGCTGGTGCTGATGGGCTACTACAATCCGATCTACATCTACGGCGTCGATCGATTTCTGATCGATGCGAAATCCGCAGGCGTCGACGGATTGATCATTGTCGATCTGCCGCCGGAGGAAGACTCCGAATTGTGCGTGCCGGCGATGAAGGCCGGGTTGAACTTCATCCGGCTGGCGACGCCGACCACCGACGACAAACGGTTGCCCGCGGTGCTCGCCAACACGTCCGGCTTTGTCTATTACGTCTCCGTCACCGGGATCACGGGCAGCGCCAGCGGCAATGCCGAAGTCGTTGGTGAGGCCGTCGCGAGGATCAAGCGGCACACGAAACTGCCGGTCTGTGTCGGCTTCGGCATCCGCACCCCTGACGCTGCGCGCGCGATCGCGGCGAATGCCGACGGCGCGGTGGTCGGCACCGCGCTGGTCGAGGCCTTGCGCGGTAGTCTCGATTCGGACGGCCGGGCGACCGCCAAAACCGTTGCCGCGGTGGCTGGTCTTGCGGCCTCGCTGGCGCAGGGCGTGCGGGGAGCCAAACAGGCGGCGGAATAGACCGCCATTGCCGGTAGATAGCCCCCGGTGCGGCGGCTTGCCGGGCTTGTTCCGGAGCGCCATATACTCATATCAATGCCGCCTGCCGGCGGTTCGGAGCGAAAAATGAATTGGCTCACCAACGTGGTCCGGCCGAAAATCCGCAACATCCTGCGCCGCGAGACGCCGGAGAATCTGTGGATCAAGTGCCCCGATTCGGGGCAGCTCGTTTTCTACAAGGATGTCGAGGCCAATCAATTCGTGATTCCCGGCTCGAACTATCACATGCGCATGGGCGCGGTGGCGCGGCTCAAATCGATCTTCGACAACGAGACCTGGTTCGACGTGGCGCTGCCGGAAGTGAGCGCCGATCCACTGAAATTTCGCGACGAACGCAGATATGCCGACCGCATCAAGGATGCCCGCGCCAGGACCGGGCTGAACGACGCCATCAAGATCGGCTACGGCAAGCTCGAGGGCGCCGCGGTGGTGATCGCGGTGCAGGATTTCGATTTCATGGGCGGCTCGCTCGGCATGGCGGCGGGGGAAGCCATCGTCCGCGGGCTCGAACTTGCGGTCGAAAAGAAATCGCCCTTCATCGTGTTCGCGGCTTCCGGCGGCGCGCGCATGCAGGAAGGCATTTTATCGCTGATGCAGATGCCGCGCACCACGGTCGCCGTGCAGATGCTGCGCGAGACGAAGTTGCCCTATATCGTCGTGCTGACCAACCCGACCACCGGCGGCGTCACCGCCTCCTATGCGATGTTGGGCGACGTGCAGATCGCCGAGCCGGGCGCGCTGATCGGCTTTGCCGGCGCGCGCGTGATCGAACAGACCATCCGCGAGAAATTGCCGGACGGATTTCAGCGCGCGGAATATCTCAAAGATCACGGCATGGTCGACATGGTCGTGCATCGCCACGATCTGCGTCCGACGCTGGCGCGGCTCTGCCGATTGCTGACCAAATCGCCCGCGGTGGAAACCGCGTCGAAGCCTGCGCCACAGGCCGTCATTCCGGCCCCGATCGCATCAGCTGCGGATACGGCGCCGGCAGCGCCCCACGCGTGAGCGCGTCCGCGGCCAAGCCGCCGCTGCCGCTTGGTGAATTGGTCGGACGGTTGTCCGCTTTACACCCGGCGCATATCGATCTCGATCTCAAGCGAATGCACCGGTTGCTGGAGCAGCTCGATCACCCCGAACGCCGGCTGCCGCCGGTCATTCATGTTGCCGGCACCAACGGCAAGGGTTCGACGGTCGCCTATTTGCGCGCGATCCTGGAAGCCGCGTCGTTGCGCGTTCACGCCTATACCTCACCGGCGTTAGTGCGGCTCAACGAATGCTATCGGCTCGGGCGCACCGGCGGCGCAGTTCTGGTCGACGACGACGAATTGCGCGGCGCCCTGGAGCATTGCGAGCGCGTCAATGCCGGAGCGCCCATCACCATCTTCGAAATCGAAACCGCGGCGGCATTTCATCTGTTCGCGCAGCATCCCGCCGATGTCGTGCTGCTCGAGGTCGGTCTCGGCGGCCGCCTCGATGCCACCAACGTGATCGATAAGCCGCTGGCGAGCGTAATTGCGCCGGTCAGCATGGATCACACCGAATATCTCGGGGACACCCTGATGGCGGTCGCCCGCGAAAAGGCCGGCATCATCAAGCGCGATGTGCCGCTGGTCTGCGCCGAACAAGCCGGCGAGGCGATGGCTGTGATCGAGCAGCAGGCAAGCCGCCTGCATGCGCCATTGCATGCGGCGGGGCAGGCGTGGCACGTCGGCGTCGAGCGTGGACGCCTGGTCTATCAGGACGATCGGGGCTTGATGGATCTGGCCGCGCCAAAACTGTTCGGCCGGCATCAATTCGACAATGCCGGCCTTGCGATCGCGACGCTGCGCGCGCTTGACGCGTTCACAATCGAGCCGTCGGCATTCGAAGCCGGCATCGTCAACGCCGAATGGCCGGCGCGGATGCAGCGTCTGGCGTCGGGCCGGCTGGTCGATCAGGGACCGCCGGGCAGCGAAATCTGGCTCGATGGCGGCCACAATGCCGAAGGCGGCCGCGTCGTGGCGGCGGCCTTGGGCGATCTCGAAGAGCGGGTATCGCGTCCGCTCGTGGTGATCGTCGGCATGATGGCGAACAAGGATGCGGGCGCGTTTCTCGCCAATTTCGCGGGCCTCACGCGTCATATCATCGCGGTGCAGATACCGGGCCGCGACAATGCGATGCCGCCGGATCGACTCGCGCATGCCGCTCGCTCGCTCGGCATGCGCGTGGAGAGTTCGGCGAGCGTCGAAGCGGCGCTGAATTCGCTGGCGCGGCTCGCTTACGAAGTGCCGCCGCGCATTCTGATCACGGGTTCACTGTACCTCGCCGGCCACGCGCTGTCCGTCAATGGCACGCCACCGTGACCGCTTGCGGCCTTTGCGGCTCCCTCAAACGGCGGTACCTGAAAACGACAAGCGGCCGGCTTTCGCCGGCCGTCAGAGTCGAATTTGTTTGCGTAAGCGCGATCAGACCGCAGCCGTAATCCACTGCTGCAGCTTCGCCTTCGGCGCGGCGCCGACCTGGCGCGACGCCATCTCGCCGCCTTTGAAGATCATCAGGGTCGGGATCGACATCACGCCGTATTTCGAGGCCGTCTTCGGGCTCTCATCGACGTTCAGCTTCACGATCTTGACCTTGTCGCCCATGGCGCCGGAAATCTCGTCGAGCGCGGGTGCGATCATGCGGCAAGGGCCGCACCATTCGGCCCAGAAATCGACCACGACCGGGCCGGTCGCCTTGAGCACTTCGGCCTCGAAATCGGTGTCAGAAACCTTGCCAACGGCCATTGGGATACCTCGTTCGGTTTGGGAAGATGCGGCTTTTCGAGAATCGCCGCCTGGATCATGCGATCAAACCTATGAACGCGCCGTTGCCGGGTCAAGCTCGGACATCCCACGGCGAATGGATGCCAGTTCGGCGTCCAGCGCGGTAGCAGAAATCTCCATCATTTCAGGTGTTTCGGTCCAAAGTAACGCGGCGCGGACGGGCAATTGGGGATAAAGCTTCTGCAGCACGGCACGATAAAGTGCGAGCTGGCGGATATAGGCGGAAGGTGCCTCGGCGGCCGAACCTTGGGGAGCCTGGTTGGTCTTGAAATCCACGATCAGGACCTCACGCGAGGTCACCACCAGGCGGTCGATCTGCCCGGACACCAGCGCGGGTAACCGGCCCGGCCGCTCCAGCCGGCCGGCAATTGCGACCTCGGCGCGGCTGCCGGCGCCGAAAACCGACGAGAAGTGCGGATCCCCGATCAGGGCGAGGACCCCGCCCGCGAGCGCTTCACGCTCGCCGTCGCTCCAATCGCCGGCATTGCGGGCGAGAAAATTCAGCGCCGCTTCGTGGCGGCGCTCGGGCGCGACATCGGGCAAGGATTGCAGCAGCCGGTGCACCAGCATGCCCCGGCGCAACGCATCGGCGCGGGTCTGCACGGACTCAGCCGTTCGGAAGCTGCGGCCTTCATCTTCGGCCGGGTCAGAGGGGCGCAGCAGGATATCGGCCGCGGCCGCCGGCGCTGCCGACGTGTGCAGCCACGATGGCAGCTCGATCGGCGCGGTTGTCGTGGTCGCAGCGGCGCCGGTCGCGGTTGCGGCATCCTCTGGCCGGGCGTAGCGCTTCACCACGCCGTCTCGTGTCTCGATCGTCTGCCGATGCAGTCCGGAGTTTTCGAGACCCTTGCCGATCAGATCGTACCAGGAGTGCTTTCGTACCGCATTCATGTTGCCCGGCATGCAGCCGCCGACGATCAGTCGGTCCGCCGCGCGCGTCATCGCCACATAAAGCAGGCGGCGGTATTCGTCCTCGGTCTCGCCCAGCATCGACAAGCGGGCTGCCGCGACCGCGCGCGGGTCGTCGGCCTTTCTGCCGGCCCAAACCACGACGCCCGGTGCATGAGGCGCCGAATCGCCCGCCGGCAGATGGATCAGCCGCAAGCGCTGCGTATCCGAGGGCGAGGAGGTGGTATCCACCAGAAAGACTACCGGCGCTTCCAGCCCCTTGGCGCCGTGCACCGTCATCACGCGGACTTCGTCGAGCGAGATTTCCATGTCGCGCTTCACCTCGAGGTCGGCGGTGCGCAGCCATGCCATAAAGCCCTGCAGCGAGGCGGGTGCCTTGCGCTCATAGCCCAAAGCGAGCTCGAGAAATTCATCGAGCGCGTCATTGGCCTCATGACCGAGCCGGCGCAGGATGCGCTTCCTGCCGCCGTCGCCGCCAAGCAGCCAGGCATAAAAGGCGAATGGCATTTGGCTGACGGCACGGCGCGCGCAGGCTTCGATGCGCTCCAGCGCGGTTCTGAATTTCTCGTCGGCCGCCGCATGAAGGCGCAAGGCATCGCGCAGCGAGCCCCGGCGCTGCCCCGCCAACTTGAACAGCTCGTCATCGTCAAGGCCGAACAGCGGGCTCTTCAGCGCCACCGCCAGCGCCAGATCGTCCTGCGGCAACAACAACGCGTCGGCAAGGTTCATCAGATCGACGATCGCGATATGCTCGGTCAATTTCAGCCGGTCGGCGCCAGCGACGGGTATGTTGGCGTGCTTCAGCGCCTGGATCACCGCGTCGAAAGCGTTGCCGCGCCGCCGCACCAGCACCAGCATGTCGCCGTACCGAAGCGGGCGGCGATCGCCGGCCCTGCCGGTTATGGTGCCGCTTTCGACCAGGGACTTGATCTCGGCCTGGATGCGCTTCGCCAACCGGACTTCGGGCGAGGTTATCGACACCGCGTCGAACGGCGCGCGCCAGCCCTCGATGTCCTGCTTGCCGTCCGGCAATTGCAATTCCCAGAGATCGATCAGGCCTGGTCCGGCATCGGGCAACGCCTCGTGCAGCGGATAGGTGTTCTCGGCATGGATGCTTCGATAGATCGCTTCATCACGAAATACGTAATCCACCGATTGCAGAATCGCCGGCCCCGAGCGGAACGAATAGGTGAAGTTGACTGGATCGAATTTCAACCCGGCGGCCTCGAATTTCGTCTTCAATTCCCGGCGGCGCAGATCAAACTCGTGCGGTGCCGCGCCCTGAAACGAAAAGATCGACTGTTTTTCATCGCCGACCGCAAACACCGTGCGCATCACGCCGTCGCGCGCACCTTGCCCCGATGTGAACTCGGAGATGATATGGGCGATGATATCCCATTGCCGGGGGCTGGTATCCTGCGCCTCGTCGATCAGCACATGGTCGACGCCGCGGTCGAGTTTGTAATGCACCCAGCCGGAAGAAACGCGGTTCAGCATTTCCAACGTCTTGTCGATCAGATCGTCGTAGTCGAGCAGGCCGCGCGCCTGCTTCTCGCGCCGATAATTCGCGGCCGCCGCGGTGGCGATGTGCAGTAGCGCCTGGCTGCGATCCCGGACCGTCACCGCGCGGCGTCGCTCGATCAGCGGGGCGAGACGAAGCTTTTCCATTTCGAACAACCGGCCGGCGGCTGGATTGTCGCGAATGAAGTTGTTGGTCACGACCGTTGCCCGCGCCGTGCGTTCGGTCTCCGTCAGGAAGACGCCGAGATAGCCGTCTACCTGCTCGATCCCCGTAAGCGTCAGCGCCTCGCGTAATCGGTCTGCCTGCTTTCGATCAGCGTTGCTGCCGGTATCGAGCACGAGCGCGATCTCCTCCCAGCGCGATCGCGGAAGATTTGGTCCATTGACGATCTCGCGCTCGACCTCTTCGATGCGGTCGGCTGCGGCAACGCCAAGCGCCGCTGACATTTGTGCCACGGCGGAATCGGCGCCGCCGGCGGCGTCCGTCCATGCCATGAAGTGATCGCGGCTCAGACAGGCCTCGCGCACCACTTCCTTGAAGGTGACGTCGGCGGCGCTCGCCATCGCCGTGTTCAGCGCCCGGCCGGTCACGCTATCGGGATCGCGGGAGGCGTCGAGCAGCACCTTGAGATTGGCGCGCTCCATCATTTCGTTCTGGTCGCGCTCGTCGAGCACGGCAAAGCGCGCCGGAACATTTGCCTCAAACGGGAATTGCTGCAGCAATCGGGTGCACAGCGCATGGATGGTCTGCACTTTCAGCCCGCCGGGTGTTTCCAGCGCGCAGGCGAACAGCTTGCGCGCGGTTCTGCGCAGTTCCGCGTCGGGATGCGCCATGCCCACCGCGGCGATCGCGTCATCGAGCGCCTGGTCATCGAGCGTGACCCAATGGCCCAGGGTGGAAAACACCCGCTCCGCCATATTGGCCGCGGCCGCCTTGGTGAAGGTGACGCAAAGGATTTTTTCCGGCGGCACACCCTCGAGCAATAGCCGGATCACCCGTTGCACCAGCACATGGGTCTTGCCCGAACCGGCGTTGGCCGAGACAAACGCGGAAGCAGCAGGATCCGAAGCCCGCGCCTGTGTGGCGCGCACGGCCTCGGGTATCTGGCGCGGCGCCCTCACCATTCCTCCAACCCGAGCCCGCCGGCGGCCGACCACTCCTTGATGCGGGCGAGATCGTCGTAATGACCGTAGCGGTTCGACCACATCGACAGATTGAGCGAGGTGTATGGCTCGTTTTCGTCCTCGAATTTTCGGACCAATATTTCAAGCTGCGCTCGCGCGTAGTCCGCGGCGGCATCGGGTGGCTGCGGCGTGTCGCTCGGCTTGATCTTCAATTCCAGCCGCTTCTCTTCGCCGGGCGGATTGTTGCCGCTCAGCCGCACATAAATCAGGTCGCTGATCGAACCGCCTGCCGCGATATCGGCAAAGCCGCCTTCCCGCAAAATCGCGGCTTCCAGTGTCAGCTGCGGCGACAATCCCATCCGCACCTGTTTGCCGGTCGGCGGCTGCCCGGTCTTGTAGTCGAGGATGGCAAAGCTGCCGTCGCGGCGCCGTTCGATCCGGTCGGCGCGCGCCGACAACACGAAGGTGCGGGCATTGTCGAGCGGAATCGGAATCTCGCCTTTGATCTCCGCCTCGATCCCGGTGAGATGGCCGCGGCGCGCGGTCTCCCAGTTGGAAAACCAGGTGGCGATACGCAGGAAGCGCGGCCACCACAGCGCGCGGGCCTCGGGCCGCTCCATCAGTGGTGCGAAAAATTTCCCGCCGATGCCGCGCAAGGCGCCCACGGGATCGTCAGGCCATACGTTGGCGAAGGTTTGGGTGAATTCGCCGAGCGCATCGTGGATTGCCGAACCGCGATCGGCGGCCGATAGCGGCATGTCGACGGGATCGAGCGGGTTAAGCCGCAAGATATATTTGGCGTAGATCGTGTAGGGGTCACGCAGCCAGTCTTCGATCGCGGTCACCGACAATTTCAACGGCCGCACCGCGCGTGGCGGTCTTGGCATGGGTTGTGCAATCGGTTCGACCTTGTCGGGGCTATCGAGTTGAGCTGCCAATCGGACGTATTTCTGCCCCTTCGACCGTGCGGCGTTCCAGCGCGCTTCACCAGCGACCGCTTCCAGCCGGTGCAGGAAGCGCGACGCCACGGCGGGTGCGCCGCCGACCTTCGCGGCGTGACTGAGGATGACCTCGCTGGCGCCGAGCAATTGAGCGAAGTCGTGGGCGGAAAGCCCGATGCGGCGCTCGGGCAAATCGAGGCCCAGTTCGTGCCGCATCGGCCGGCTCAGCCAGGGATCGATCCGCGGCGCCGGCGGCCAGACCCCTTCAACCAGGCCGCCAATAATGACGCGGTCGGATTGTGTCAGCCGCGCCTCCAGCGGCCCATAAATCTTCAGATCAACGTTGCTCCCCTCCGGTCGCCGCACCATGCGGTCGGCGAAAGCGGTCTGGAAAACTTCCGGATAGTCCGACAGCTGGACCATCAGGCCGCTTTGAGCTCCCTCGCCGAGCAGATCGTCGAAGGCCGAGGCCAGTGCCGATCCCTGATGGTCCTCGAAGGTCGACGCCACGCCACGCTCATCGCGCGACAATTCGATCAGCACCTCGCGATGGCGTTGCGCCAATTCGGCAAAATCGCAAATCTTCGACGGATTGAGGGTTTCGAGCGGCGCCAGCGCGCGCTGCAGCTCGCGGGTCAGCCGACACGCGCCGTCGAGTTCTTCGTCGGCGAGCCTGGCGCGCCGTTCGGAGCCGTGCAGCGAGGATGTTTCGCCCGCCCGGAAGTTTTTTAATTCAGCGCGGAAGCGAGCCAGATCGTGCGTCAATCCGGCGCTTCCGGCCTGTGGCCGCGTGCCACGCAATAGCGCCAGTTCGAGCACCTCGGCGGCCTTCTTGAAGGCGTTTGGTTCAGCGCCTAACCGGCACAGTGGATGCTTCAGCAACGCCAATAGCGTCGGCGGCTCAAGCTGTTTCGCCGCCGCTTCCGCAGCGAGCCGGGCGAAGATGCCGGCCGGTGTGTCCATCAGCGCGTCGCCGCTGGAATCATCGAACGCGAGATTCCAGCGGCCAAGCGCGGCGATGACACGCCGCGCCAGCGCACGGTCCGGTGTCACCAGCGCTGCCGATTTGTCGAGATGCCGCGCCTCGCGCATCGCCACCGCGATCGCCAGCGCCTCGGTCTCGGAATTTTCCGCCTCGATCACGGCGAGGTTGTTCATGCCGCGCGCGATCTTTTCGGCGATATCGGGCTCGGCCAACCGCCGCTGCCATTGCGCGGTCGCATTCGAGGGCCGCATCGCCTCTGACACCAGGACATCACGCCCCCGCGGAGACGGGTCGCCCAAGTTCTCGACGTCGCCGCGCTTGATCCCGAACCGTCGCAGCAGGGCGTACATCGCGTATTGCGGATGGTTCGATGCCGGCGGCGTGGTGAATTTACCTTGGGGGTTGAGGATGCCGCCGATCATCTGCCAGGCGTCGTCGTCGAGATCGGTGTCGAGTCCCGGCAGGACGACGGCGCCTTGCGGAAGAGACGCAATCGCATGCAGGAACTTCGCGGTCGCCGGCATCGATCCAGTGGAGCCGGCCGCGATCACCGGACCGCTGTGATGCGTGGTCAAGCGCTTGGCTTCGGCATCGATCAGGAGATCGCGCCGCGCCGCCGGCTCGATTTTCTGGATCTCTTTCAAATGAGCCGGCCAAGCCTGTCGCGCAATCTGCAGGAATTGCAGCGAATACTGCCAATATTTGTCAAGCTGATCCGGCACCAGCCCGTTCAGCGCGTCCCATCCGACGCCGCGGGTGACCATATCGTCCATCAAGCGCGCGAGGTCGCCGGCCAGCGCAAGGGTCGAAGCCGGCCCACCGACAACAAGCGGCGCCGAGACCGGACTCTTCGCCCAGATCGCCACCATTCTCGCCAGCGTGAGCCTGCGGTCCAATTCCCCAAGCTTCGGCGGAATATCGAGCAAGGCTGCTCCGCCATAGGGCTCGGGCGCTTCCGCGAAGGCCAGTTCGTCCTCGTCGATGTCGCCGAGGGCAACGATGCGAGGCAGCAACACGGCGTCCGTGCCAAGCTCGTCGAGAAAGATCTCGCGGATCATGCGTCCCGAGCGGCGGGTCGGCAAATAGAGCGTGGCCTGCGCCAGCCGTTCCGGATGCGCGCGGGCTTCGAAACCATCGACCAGCCTGCCATCGACCAAAGCGGCGATGACGGTGCGCAAGAACGGCGCCGAGGCTGGAACGCTGAAGACGCGCATGGGCTTCCTGATTCGCAATCAGGCTGCATCATGGCATGGGCGAATTTGGGGTGCGATTTTTAATTCGACCCCGCTCGTCATGCGCGGGCTTGACCCGCGCATCCATCTTGGAAAGTGCTTTTCCTGGAAGAGAGATGGATTGCCGGGTCAAGCCCGGCAATGACGGTGGAAAAAAATCACGCCACGCTTTCGAGAAAGGCCTCTTCCGCGGCCTGCACCGCGTCGGGGGTGCCGACATGCATCCACACGCCGTCCAGCCGCAGGCCGAACAACCGCTCCTGCGCGTTGGCGGCATCGAACATTTTCGTCAGCGAGAATTCGCCCTTGGGCGCGTCGGCGAACAGGGACGGCGACAGGATCGCGGCGCCGGCGTAAACGAATGGGACAACCTGGAGCTCCTTGCGCTTGCGCAGCGCGCCATCGGGCAGCATCACATAATCGCCACTGCCGTTATACCCGATGCTGCTGGCCGTCGGCGCCATCAGCAGCAGAATGTCCATGCGCGCGGGATCAAAGGCTTCGGCGAGCCGAGCCAAATTCGGCCGCACGCCATCGATCCACATCGTATCTGCATTGACCAGGAAGAACGGCGCGGCGCCAAGCAAGGGCAACGCCCTGACGACGCCGCCGCCGGTGCCGAGCACCCGGTCACGCTCATCGGAGATGATGACGCGCGGCCTCGCGCGGCCGGCGACATGATCGATGACCTGGTCTGGCAAATAGTGGACATTGATGACGGCTTCGCTGACGCCGGCGGCGCCGAGCTTGTCGAGCACGTGATCGAGCAAGGCGCGGCCCGCCACCTGCACCAATGGCTTGGGCAGCTGATCCGTCAAAGGTCGCATGCGCAGGCCGAGTCCGGCGGCAAGAACCATGGCTCTGGTGGGATTGACGGACATTTTAGAAATTTCTCGAACCGGTATAGGCAATCATACCATGGCGATTCCGGCGCTGCACCATTGGTTGACCGCCATAGTCGTCTGACATGACGGTGGTAAGACGGCGGCAAGGAGACGGGTTCAAGCCTCGGCCACTACGCGCCGTGCCCCCTTTTTCTTCTTGTCACCGGTTTTAAGGAAGTTGACTCCAATCTGATCGCCGTTCACCCAGGCGAGCTCGCAGCGGCGGTAGGCGAGGCCTGTCGACGACAGCAGCAGAAAAAATTCCTTCAGGTGCAGCCCCTCGACGGAACCCTCGATGGTGAGCTTGGCGCCGGTCTCCGAAATATCTTCCATGATGCACTCGCGCCGCCAGGTGCCGTCGATGCCCATCATATGCGCGGCGATCCCGCGCTCGAAGATGACGCGCTCGCCCTTGCGCCGTTCTGTCACCATGTCCTCGCTCCGCCTTCGAGCCGCCGCTCCCCGCGCCCCACAGCAGGGTCCTCGGCAGATTAGGGGGAAGCTGGCTAATAACCGGTAAACTACGGACCGGGTGCTGGGACGTTGGCGAAATACCATTCCCGAATACCGGACAGCACCGGGTGCGCCAGCGACCGCGTCAGGTAGGTCCAGATTCGCGGCTGATGGCGCAGATATTGCGGCTTGCCGTCGCGCCGGTTAAGCCGCGCGAAGGTGCCGAGCAGTCGCGTGTTACGCTGCGCCGACATGATCGCATAAATCTCGGCGAATCCCGATGGGTCGAACGTATCGTCCGCCGCTTTTCTCGCCTTGATGTAGTGCGTCAAGAGCGCCAGTTCGAGCTGTTCGGGCACGTCGATCCGGGCATCCTGTAGCAAGGAGACCAGATCATAGGCGCCCGGGCCCAACACGGCATCCTGGAAATCGATGATGCCGACTTGCGAAATCCCCGAACGCTCGCCGAGCCAGATCAAATTGGGCGAATGAAAGTCCCGCAGCACCCAGGTTTTGGGCAGCGCGGCCGGCCTGCCAAGCAGATCGCGCCACAGCATGACGAATTCGGCGCGCATATTGTTGGTCGGCTCTCGGCCGCGGTCCGGCAAATACCATTCGAGCACTAATCCGATCTCGACCAGCATGGCGTCGATGTTGAAGGTTGGAATGGCATATGTGACCTGCGGCGCCAGCGGCAGAACCTCCGGCAGTGTTTCGCGATGCAACGCCGCGAGGACGTCGACGGCTGTTTGATAGCGCTCCGCGATCGGCTGTGGCGGATCGCCTCCGACAAAACCTTCGCTGCCGAAATCCTCGGTGATCAGGAATCCGGCGTCGAGGTCGGCGTGATGGATCGATGGCGCCGAGAAGCCGCGCTCGCGCAAGCCATTGGCGATGGCGACGAACGGCTTGACGTCTTCGGCCAGATGCACCGCCGCGCTATAGGTTTCGCCCTCATAGACCGCCGGCCCGTCGGGCCGCCGCGGCGAGTTCATCAGGATCACGGTGGTGTCGTCGCGGATCAGCCGCGCATAGGAACGGATCGACGCATCGCCGGCCATGCGTTGGCGTCTTGCATCAATGAAGCCGGCGTCAGTGAGAAATTGTCGCAGCGCCTGCAGCCGGGCGACTTGGGCGGCGGCTCTTCCGTAGCCGGTGATTTCGGCGGCGCGGGCGGTCGATCCCAGCGCCGGCCGATGGTTCAGCGCAATGTCTATTCGATCTTGCGGGAGCGCATCGGGGGCGCGCTCGGGCCATTCGATCAGCGCGACGGTAGCTTCCGGCAAGGGCGACAAGCCGATCTCTTCCAGCTCCGCGGCGTCGCGGATGCGGTAGAGGTCCGCATGGACCAGGGGAAATGCCGGAAGATCGTAGCTTTGCGCCAGGGTGAAGGTCGGGCTCGGAACTTCGATCAGGTCGTCGCTGGCGAGGTAGCGGATCAAGGCGCGCGCCGCGGCGGTCTTGCCGGCGCCAAGATCGCCCGAAAGGGTGATGACATCGCCGGGGCCGATCAGCAGCGCCAGATCGGCCATCAAATTCGCGGTCGCCGTTTCGTTCGCAAGCGCCAGCGCGAATGTTGTGGGTCCGGTCATTCCGCGGCGTTGCGATGCGCCGCCTGATCGATCGGAAAGTCGCAGGTAACGGTCGTTCCCCTGCCGACGATCGAATCGACGCGCACCCTGCCCCCGTGCAGTTCGACGAAAGACTTCACCAGCGGCAGACCGAGCCCGGCGCCGCGGTGCCGCGACCCGTTGGAATGACTCTCGAACCAGTCGAACACCTTGTCCTTGACGTCGGGCGGAATGCCGGGACCGCGATCGGTGACGGCAAATACCACGTTGTGCTCGGTGCGTTTGGCGCTCAGCGTGATCGTGGAATCCTGGGGTGAAAATCCGACGGCGTTGGCCAACAGATTATACAGCACCTGCACCACGCGGCTGCCATCGGCGACGAACGATCCGATATTCGGATCGACCTCGACCTTGAGCGCGATGCGATCGCGGGCGAGCCGGTCCTGGATTCCCTCCGCGGCATTGTCGATGGTCTTGCGGATGTCGACCGGGCCGATTTCAAGCGTCATCGCGCCGGCGTCGATGGTGGCGAGATCGAGGATGTTGTTGATGAGGGCGAACAGCGAGTTGGTCGAGGCCGTGATGTAATTGAGATATTCGGCCTGCTTGGGCACCAGCGGGCCGGTGGTCGGATCATTCAGCAGATGCGCAAAGCCGATGATGGTGGTCAACGGCGAGCGCAGCTCGTAGGAGACGTGGTGGACAAAATCGACCTTCATCTGGTCGGCCGTCTCCAGCGCTTCATTGCGCTCGCGCAGCGCGCGCTCGACGTTTTCGGTATCGGTGATGTCCTGGAACGTCAGCATGGTGGCGCCGTCGGGTAGCGGCATGGTCATGCAGTCCAGCACGCTGCCGTCCTTGCGCTCCAGCTTCAGCGGCACCTCGACCCGGTTCTCGATTCGGGTCACCGCTTCACGGATCGTGCGCCAGTTCGCCGCGTCGTCGAACAGCGGCTTGCACCAGGCTTCCACGGTCTCGATATGCGGCTGCTCCCGCAGCGCCTCGGCCGACAGCTTCCACATCCTGGCGAAGGCGGGATTGAACAGCTGCGCGCGGCCATTGCTGCCGAACACCGCGACCGCTTCGGCGAGATTGTCGAGCGTTTCCCGCTGGACCCGGATCAGGCCGTCGAACCGGCGCGCCAGATCCAGGCTTTCGGTGACGTCGTCGAACAGATAGGTGACGCCGCCTTCCGGATTTGGCGTGGTGACGACGCTGAGCGCGCGGCCGTCGGGCAGATACCAGGTATCCTTTTCGGGATCGACGGCGCGGTAAGCCTCGTGCAGCTTTGCCTTCCAGGCGCGGAAATCCGGTTGCTCCGGCAGCTTGCGCGCGGCCCGCAGCCGGTCGAGCACGCTGGAATCGTCGGGATTGCTGTCGAGAAAGCCGCTGTCGAGGTCCCACAGGCGGCGATACGAATCGTTGTAGAACGCCAACCGCCGCTGGCCGTCGAATACGGCAACGCCGGACGATAATTGATCGAGGGTGCGGCGATGGGCCTCCGCCATCCGCACCAGCGCCGCGCTCAGGGCTGTCGCCTCGGAGGCGTCGATGGCGATGCCGACGCTGCCGCCGCCGATCTTGAGCGCATGCACGTCATAGAAGCGCCGCTCGCCGCCGACCACGATCGGCAGCCGCGCGGTAAATGCCGCCTTGTCATTCAAGGCGCGGTCCATATCGCCGCGGTCGCCGCTGTCGAGCAGTTCAAGGTTGCGATCGATCGCATCTGCGACGTTAATCGCCTCCGCCGCCCGGGCGTAGGCGGCGTTGGCATAGAGCAGACCGCCGCCCGCGCGTTTGGTCCATATCGGCCAGGGCGCCGCGGCGGCGAAACCGCGCAGCATCTCGGTCTCTTCCAAGAGAGTCTTGTGCCGGAGGTTGGTCTCGGCCAGTTCGTTGCGCAGCCCGGAAAGTTCGCGAAACCGCACAATGGCCTGGCCGCCGATGGCCCGACCCATCGCCTCGACAATGTGCCCATTCGCAGTCGTCAGATTGAGCAGGAAGCCCTCGCCGTTTTCGCGCAATGCGTCGACCGCGTGATCCATCTGCAGCGCCGCCTCCGGCGGCAGCCAGGTTCCGAACGCAAGGATGCGCTGCGGGGTTTCCTGCGATGTCAGCAGCGAGGTATCGCCGCTGATTTGCGGACAGTCCTCGCCCGCGGTCCAGGCAATCAGAATCTGCGGTTCGGCGAACAGCAGCGCGCGGAAGCGATCGGCCTCACTTTGCAGGCCCTGAATTTCGGTTCGCAGCCGCGCCTCGTTTCGCGCCGCGCGCAGGCGCGTACCCATCAGCAGGATCGCCGCTACGACCGAAAAGCCGAGTAACGACAGCGCCGTCATCAGCGCCGCGATCTCCTGGTGGTTCAAATCGAGGAAAACGGTGATGCCATGCAGCAGAGACAGATCGCTCGCATGGGCCGGCCGGATCGAGATCAGCGCGGCGGTTCCAAGGGCAGCCAGGCCGTTGCGCGCCAGTGATGTGCACGACAGCAGGCTCCGACGCATCGCCGCGATCACGCCCGACATGGTTTGCCCCAAACCGCACGACTCCGCGCCCGGCGCCCGGCTCTCATTGGCCGCGCTCCCGTTCACGAATCGAAGGACAATATCCCCCAACGGGAGTCGGTGGGTAAGAGTCCAGACCGTGAACGTCAATCGCGTCGCAAAAAAATGCGGGGTTAAATCCCGCTCAGGCGAATTTTATGAAAATGATTCGGTTCTTTTGTGGTCAGCGCCCGGTTGAGCCAAATCCGCCGTCGCCACGGTCGGTCGCGGAAAGCGCCGCCGCCGGAATGAGCTCGGCCCGGACCACCGGCGCGATCACCATTTGCGCGATGCGCTCGCCGCGCCGGATCGGAAACGGCGCATCGCCGTGATTAATCAGCAGCACGCCGATTTCGCCGCGATAATCCGCGTCCACCGTGCCAGGTGCGTTCAGCACGGTGACGCCATGCTTTGCCGCCAGCCCGGAGCGGGGACGGATTTGTGCCTCGTAGCCCGGCGGCAGCGCGATCACAAGCCCGGTGGGAACGAGCGCATGCCTGCCGGGAGCCAGCACGATCGGCTCACCTTCGGGAATCGCGGCGAGCAGGTCGAGGCCGGCGGCGTGGGCGCTCTGATAGGCGGGCAAAGCAAGGCCCTCGCCATGCGGCAATTGCCGGATCTCGACTCTGATACCGGTATTCAAGGCCGTTTCCCCTTGCTTTTCGCCGTCGCCGTGCTGGCTGCGAGGGCGTCAGTAATGCGCGCCACCAGGGTGCTTGCGACTTCTTCTTTGGTCATCACCGGCCAGGAATCGATATTGACGGCGGGGTTCTTTCCGTCGGAATCCCTGCGCAGCAGATGAACGGTGTTGCGGTCACCGCCCATCACCCCTGATGCCGGCGAGACATCATTGGCGAGGATCCAGTCGCAGCCCTTGCGGGCGAGTTTGGCCTTGGCGTTCTCGATCAAATTCTCGGTCTCGGCGGCGAAGCCGATCACCAGCGGCGGCCGCTGGTCGCGCAGTTTCGCGATCGTGGCCAGGATATCGGGATTTTCCACGAGCTGCAGCGGCGGCATGCCTGCGGGAGTTTTCTTCAGTTTCTGCCGCCCTTCATCGGCGACGCGCCAGTCGGCGACGGCGGCGGCGAAAATTGCGATATCGACCGGCAGGGCGGTTTCCACCTGGCGCAGCATATCGCGCGCCGATTCGACATGCCTCACCGCGACGCCGGGAGGGTCTGCAAGATCGACCGGGCCTGAAATTAAGGTGACCTCGGCTCCGGCCGCCCGCGCCGCCGCGGCAATCGCAAAACCCTGTTTGCCCGAAGAGCGGTTGGCGATGTAGCGCACCGGATCGATCGGCTCGTGCGTTGGCCCAGCAGTCACCAGAACGCGCTGGCCGGCCAGCGGCCGCGGTTGCGCTGGGTGCAGGAAGCGCTCGGCAGCAGTGGCGATTTCCAGAGGCTCCGCCATCCGGCCGACGCCGGCCTCGCCGGCCTCGGCCATTTCGCCGGTATTGGGCCCGACCATGGTCACGCCGTCGCGTTGCAGCTGGGCGACATTGCGCCGGGTGGCGGCATTGTTCCACATCAAAGGGTTCATCGCGGGCGCCAGCAGGATCGGCCGGCTTGCCGCGAGCAGAGTGGCGGTTGCGAGATCATCGGCGGCGCCGTGCGCCATCTTTGCCATCAGGTCGGCGGTTGCCGGCGCCACCACGATCAAGTCGCAGTCGCGCGCCAGGCGGATATGGCCGGCATCGAATTCGCTCTCGGGATCGAACAAATCCGTGTAGCAGCGTTCGTGCGACAGCGCGCTCGCGGCGAGCGGGGTGACAAAGTGCTGTGCCGCCCTGGTCAGCACGCAGCGGACGTCAATCCGCCGCTCCTTAAGCCGCCGGATCAGGTCCAGCGCCTTGTAGGCCGCAATGCCGCCACCAATGATCAGGGTGACGCGCGCGATACCGGCAGCCGCACCTGGGGCAGGCAGGCTGGGGCGATCCAGCGCCGCTGGCTGGGCGGCAAGCTCGGCTATGGAGATATTATTTTGCGAGGCGGCGCGCAGGATCACCCGGACCTCGTCCTCGACCGAGCGGCCATTGCGCGCGGCACGGAGCCGCAGCGCGTCGCGGATGGCGTCGTCAAGCTTTCGGACTGTCAGGCTGGCCATATGGCGCCTCTGCCAATAATGCTATCAATGATAGCATTATCGCGATAGCAGTGCAATCACAATTGCCGAATGGCGAACAGCATCCCAATGAAGGTTAGCGCAATGATCCAGAGCGCGAGCGCGCGCCAACGGCTCTTGCGGCCTTCCGCCCGCCCCATCGCCGCAATCGTTTCCGGCGACAGCGTCAGACCTTCCCGCGTCATGGTTTCCAACTGCTCCAGCACCGCCACCGCCCGCGTGGCGATCGTTGGCAGTCCGGAGATCACCCGGCCGAGTTCTCCGGCGCCGTACATCGCGCCCTCGATGCGCCCCACTGGGCCGAGATTGCGCTCGATCCATTCGCGCACCACGGGATCGGCGACCTTCCAGATGTCGAGTTTGGGGTCGAAGCCGCGGGCGACGCCCTCCACCACCACCATGGTCTTCTGCAGCAGGATCAATTCGGGGCGGGTCCGCATGTCGAACAACCCGGTGACCTCGAGCAGCAGCGTCAACAGCTTGGCCATCGAGATTTCTTCGGCGGTGCGGTTGTGGATCGGCTCGCCGATGGCGCGGATGGCTTGCGCGAAATTCTCCACCGAATGGTGCGCCGGCACATAGCCGGCCTCGAAATGCACTTCGGCGACGCGGCGATAGTCGCGGGTGATGAAGCCGAGAAGAATCTCGGCGAGGAAGCGTCGCTCCTTGGGACCGAGCCGGCCCATGATGCCGAAGTCCACCGCGACAAGCCGGCCGGCGTCGTCGAGGAACAGGTTGCCGGGATGCATGTCGGCATGAAAGAAGCCATCGCGCAACGCGTGGCGCAGGAAGCTCTGAATCACCTTGCGCCCGAGGTCGGGCAGATCGACCTGCGATTGCTCGAGCCGCGCGTGGTCGCTGAGCGCAATGCCGTCGATCCATTCCATGGTCAGGACGTTATGGGTGGTGCGATCCCAGTCGACAGTGGGGACGCGAAAGTCCGGATCATCGCGGGTGTTCTCCGCCATTTCCGACAGCGCGGCCGCCTCCAGCCGCAGGTCCATCTCGATCGCGACCGAACGCGACATGGTGTTGATGACCTCAACCAGCCGCAGCCGCCGCGCTTCCGCCGAATAGATTTCGGCCTGGTGCGCGACAAAGAAAAAATCGGCAAGGTCACGCCGGAAGCGGGCGGCGACGTTGGGCCGCAGCACCTTTACCGCAACGGGGGTGCGTACGCCGTCGCGCTCGGTTTCGCCGCGATGCACCTGCGCGATCGAGGCCGCGGCGACCGCGGGACCGAAGCTCGCAAACGCCTGTGCCACCGGGCGTTCCAGCGAGACCGCGATCACGGCCTCGGCCTCGCTTTGCGAAAACGGCGGCAGCCGGTCCTGCAGGCTTTCGAGGTCACGCGCCATCATGACGCCGACCACGTCGGGCCGTGTGGCGAGAAACTGTCCGAGCTTGAGATAGGCCGGTCCCAACCGGGTCAGCGCCCGTGACAGCCGCGGACCGGATTTGGCGCCGGGCCGTTCGATGATCCGCGCCAGCCGCAAGGCCAGTTGTCCGGGCGGCGGCACCAGTGAAGGATCGACGACGCCGAAAACGCCCTCGCGCGCGAACACAAAGCTGGCGCGAGCGAGCCGCGCGATGTGAGTAGTTGCGGAAATCACAAACGCCAGCCTGAATGCAATGCCACGATGCCGCCCGAGAAGTTTTGCCAGCTGACGCGGGAAAAACCGGCGGCGCCGATCGTCTCGGCAAAGGCGCCGGGCCTTGGGAATTTGCGGATCGACTCCACGAGATATCGGTAGGATTCGGCATCGCCGGTCACCGCGCGGCCGAGCGGCGGAATCACCTTGAACGAAAACAGATCGTAGATCCGATCAAGTCCCGGCACGTCGACACTGGAAAATTCCAGACACAGCAGGCGCCCGCCCGGCCGCAGCACGCGAAACGCCTCGCGCAAGGCAAGGTCAATCCGCGGCACGTTGCGGATGCCGAACGCGATGGTGTAGGCGTCGAACGCATTGTTCGGGAAAGCCAGTGCCTCGGCATTGCCTTCGACGAACGACACCCGGTCGTCAAGATGCTTCGCAATGGCGCGCTCGCGCCCAACCGCGAGCATATCGGAATTGATGTCGCAGACCGTGGCCTTAAAGCCTGATCCCGCCGCCCTGGCGGCGCGGAACGCGATGTCGCCGGTGCCGCCGGCGACGTCGAGCAGCGCAAACGGCGTATCGGCGCGCGGCGGATTGAGCGCGTTGATCATCAGGTCCTTCCAGACCCGATGCAGGCCGGCCGACATCAAATCGTTCATCAGGTCATAGCGCCGGGCCACGCTGTGAAACACGTCGTTCACCAGCGTCTGCTTGTCGCCCAGGGGGACATCCCTGAAGCCGAAATGCGTGGTTTGGTCCGGGTGGTCCATCAAGTCGTCTCCATCATCGGACCATAGCGCGGCCGCTCGGAGCGCGCTACAAGCGTGGCCGCGTGATCGCCAAAAGGGCCGCACGACGCGAGCTTTGGTTAATCTCTCGGGACATGCCATGACACCACGGTTTACGCGGACTATTCCCATTCTGAGAATCTTCGATGTCGCCAAGGCGAAGGAATTTTAGCCGCGGAATCGACCGACATGCCCGAATTACCCGAAGTCGAGACCGTCCGCCGCGGCCTGCAGCCGGCCATGGAGGGCGCAAGGATTGTGAAGGCCGAACTGCGCCGCAAAGACCTGCGGTTTCCGTTCCAGAAGGATTTTGTGGCGCGCCTCGAAGGCCAGACCGTGACCGGTCTCGGCCGTCGCGCCAAATATCTGATGGCCGATCTTGCCTCCGGCGACGTGCTTTTGATGCATCTCGGCATGTCGGGTTCGTTCCGCGTCGTCATGGACAAGAACAAAAAAACGCCGGGGCAATTTCACCATCCGCGCGGCGAGGATCGCGCCCACGACCACGTCGTGTTCCAGATGTCTTCGGGCGCGGCGATCGTCTTCAACGATCCACGCCGGTTCGGTTACATGAAAGTGATCGCCCGCGACCGACTCGAAGCCGAGCCGCTGCTCAGCGGTCTTGGCCCCGAGCCGCTCGGCAATGAATTCGATGCCAACATGCTGGCGCGCTCATGCGCCAACAAGAAGACCAGCCTGAAGGCGGCGCTGCTCGACCAGCGCGTGGTCGCGGGGCTCGGCAATATCTATGTCTGCGAGGCGCTGTATCGCGCGCATCTGTCGCCGCGACGACTGGCCGCGACCCTGTCCACAAAGAAGGGCGGGCCGACCGATCATGCCAGGCGATTGGTGGAGGCTATTCACGCGGTGCTCAACCAGGCGATCAAGGCCGGCGGCTCGTCGCTCCGGGACCATCGCCAGACTTCGGGCGAGCTCGGCTATTTCCAGCATTCGTTCGGGGTATACGGCCGCGAAGGCGAAAAATGCCAGACCGCAGGCTGCGGCGGAATCGTGCGGCGGTTCACCCAGAACGGCCGCTCGACCTTCTGGTGCCCGAAGTGCCAGAAGTGAGCACTCTTGTCGTCATTGCGAGAAGCGTAGCGACGAAGCAATCCATTCTTGCTTCGTGGAGAGATGGATTGCTTCGCTTGGCTCGCAATGACGACGTAGCGGTGACAGTGGCGCTCACTTCCTCACGCAGATCACGCGAACCACGGATGCCTTGGCATCCGGCGATCCGCCGGCCGCATTCACGCCATTGGCTTTGAGGAAATCGCGCACCGAATCCGCCGACACCAGCATGGCAGGCGCGGCAGGCGCGGCAGAAGCCGGTCCGGCGACGATTGTCGGCTTCAATAAGGCAATGCCGGCGAACTTGCCGTCGCCATCTAGGGCCACGGCGCCGGAAAAGCCAAGTGCCGGCGGCGGCGACAGCGCGAGATCATTGCCGCCACCGATTGGTGCGACCTGCGCCTTGACGGTGCTCGCGGCATGGCCGCCGCCCTGGTTCTGCGGATCGGAAATGCCGGTCAGTTCGAGATTGGTCTTGTCAGGATTGGTTTTGGCCGCACCATCGGCTAAGGCCAGCGGTCGCAATCCGCGCGCGCCATAAATGCGCAGCAAAGCGAGATCGTGGTCCTTGTCCTCGGCGATGCGATCGGCATTGCCGAAACCCGCGATCGCGATCGCCAGGCATCCGTCGGTGATTTGGCGGTCGGCAACGATCGCGCCGTCCTCGCTGACCACGACGCCAGTGCCGTATTCGACGGTCTTGCGCGGTGGCGCGCCCGCGTTTGCGGGAAACGGAGTGAACGCGCTCGACATCGCGATCACCACCGGCTCGACGGTATTTTCGGTGGCTTGATCGTAGAGAATGGTGAGGATGCGGACCTCATCGCCCTTGAAAGTGCCACGGACGTAGAACTTCTTCAGGCCCTGCAATCCCGACAGCACGAAGAAATCCGGTTTGACCACCGTGTAGTCGATCGTGCGACCGACCGGTTCTTTCCTCTCCCGCTCGGCGAGCTTCGCCGTGGTCGGGTTGGCCTCCTTGCGCCGCGAGAGCTGGATCTGGATGGTTCCGGTGGCCGAACTCCATTTCGTGCCGTTGGCGTCGGAGGTTTGCTGTGGCACCAGCTTGGTGGGGATGCCAAGCCGGGCGCCGGTGCCGGCATCGGCCACGATCTTCCAACCGGCGTTGTCCTGCCGCCGTTTGGCGGTCTCGGCCAGCACCAGCCGCTCCTTGGGATTGAGCACGCCGGTCGGCTTGCCGCCGCCGGCTTTCTGGTACTCCTTGATCGCCTCCACCATGCGCTCGCTGACCTCGCCGGAGATCGCGCCATTGTACTGACCGACCCAGGCGAGATCCGACTGGATCGCCAGACGCTCGGCCTGCGCCATTGCGCTGGCGGTATCGGCGGGGGTCTGCAACGCGGGCCGGATCGGAACGGTTGCGACCTGCTTCGGCTTGGCGCCCGCTGTGGACGGCGGCGTCAACTGGGCCTGGGCGGCGGCGTCCATGGCCACGAATATCAATGTTGCCGTCAGCATCGATCTCATGACAAATCTCAGGCTCTATTGACGTCAGCGCAATTAAGCACATCTGCTTGGTCGGCAACAACAGGCGGTGGGTTCAGCAAGAGGGCGAAGCAGTCATCATTGCTGCGAGCGGCGAGGATACGATTTTCAACATGTTGAGTTCCGACGAGCTCGAACGCTACGCCCGCCATATCGTGCTGCGCGAGGTCGGCGGCCCCGGCCAGGCGGCATTGAAAGAGGCTTCGGTGCTGGTGATCGGCGCCGGCGGCTTAGGCGCGCCGGCGCTGATGTATCTCGCCGCCGCCGGAATCGGCACGCTTGGCGTGGTCGACGATGACGTCGTCTCGCTGTCCAATCTGCAGCGCCAGATTATCCACGAAACCCCAGATATCGGCCGGCGCAAGGTCGACAGCGCGGCCGAGCGCATCGACGGCCTCAATCCCCACGTCAAATTTGCTGCGCATGCGACCCGGCTCAACGCCGGCAATGCGCTCGAACTGATCGGCGGTTACGATCTGGTGTTGGACGGATCCGATAATTTCGAAACCCGCTATCTGGTTTCGGATGCGTGTTTTCTGGCCGGCAAGCCGTTGATCACGGCGGCGCTCGGTATGTTCGATGGCTCGCTGACCACGATCCGCGCGCATGAGAAAAACGCCGAGGGCGAGTATAATCCGACCTACCGGTGCCTGTTTCCCGAACCGCCGCCAGCGGGCACGGTGCCTGCTTGCGCGGAAGCCGGCGTCATGGGGGCGCTTGCCGGCGTACTGGGATCGATGATGGCGCTGGAGGCGATCCGCGAAATCGTTGGCTTCGGCGAGGGCCTGGTCGGGCGGCTGTTGATGGTGGACGCGCGCGCGATGCGGTTCGAGACGCTGCGCTACGCGCGCGATCCCTTAAACCCGCTCAACGGCGACGCGCTGGTGATCAGCGATCTAAGCGGGCATCGGTAGAATCCCCGAGGGGTGCCACCACCCCAACCCTCCCCCGCAAGGGCGGGAGAGAGAGCGCGCTGTGGATGGCGTGCGTAAATGGCAAGACATGTGGGCTGCGTCTTTTCGCGAGCGCTTGCGCTTGCTTCGCGCGGCAACCGTTAAACTGTTCCCTCTCCTGCGCTTGGGGGGAGGGCTAGCTAGGGTGGGGGTGGCGCCGCAAACGCCGACGTCTATTTGATACCCGACTCTCATGCCCGCTTCCGCCGCGCTTACAGCATGCTCGGCAATACGCGGTCCGGCGGCTTGTGGTTGTCGAGGAAGGTGCGGATGTTGATGATCACCTTCTCGCCCATCTCGACGCGGCCTTCGATGGTGGCCGAGCCCATATGCGGCAACAGCGTTACCTTGCCGGCTTTCGCCAGCCGAACCAGTTTCGGGCTCACCGCCGGCTCGTGCTCGAACACATCGAGGCCGGCGCCGGCGATCTCGCCGGTTTCGATCAGCTTGGTCAGGGTTTCCTCGTCGATCACCTCGCCGCGCGCGGTGTTGACGATATAGGCGTCTTTGCGGATCAGCTTCAGCCGCCGCGCCGACAACAGATGGAACGTCGCCGGTGTGTGCGGACAGTTCACCGAGATGATGTCCATCCGCGCCAGCATCTGGTCGAGGCTTTCCCAATAGGTCGCGCCCAGCTCCTCGGCGATGCGCGGCGCGACCGGGCGACGGTTATGGTAGTGGATCTGCAGGCCGAAGACATGCGCCCGGCGCGCCACCGCCTGGCCGATGCGGCCCATGCCGATGATGCCGAGCCGCTTTCCCCCGATGCGGTGACCGAGCATCCAGGTCGGCGACCAGCCCGGCCAGTTCTTGCCCTCGGTCAGGATGGAGGCGCCTTCGATCAGCCGGCGCGGCACCGCAAGGATCAGCGCCATGGTCATATCGGCGGTGTCTTCGGTCAAAACCTTCGGCGTGTTGGTCACAGTGATGCCGCGCGCATGGGCTGCGATCACATCGATATTGTCGACGCCGTTGCCGAAATTGGCGATCAGCTTCAATCGGCAGTCGGGCTGCTTGAGCAGCTCTTCGGTGATCTCGTCGGTGACCGTCGGTACCAGGATATCGGCGGAGCGGACGGCGTCGGCGATTTGTTCGTGGGTCAGCGGCGTATCGTCGAGATTGAGCCGCGCGTCGAACAGTTCGCGCATGCGGGTCTCGATCGAGTCCGGCAACTTGCGCGTGACGACAACGAGAGGCTTTTTCCTAACAGACATGTCCTGCTCTCATGAGGTTGTTCAGACCTCATTAACCCGGGTGTTCGACACTGCCGCTGCCGCGTGGTCCCGGCGCTTTCTGTGGGTTCCCCCGATGTCTCCGCTGAACTCCTGCGGGGCCTTTCGGGCGCTTCTTGGCTCCTGGCGTTCCGTCCTCTCTAGCAGAAGGCCGGGCCAAGACAAGAACCCCAGGAGGAACCGGGATTTTCAAGCCGAGGGGCAATCGGGCGGGGCACAGGGGTTTGAGGGGTCGGTGGTTGCAGGCGTCTCAGCTCGAACAATCGAGCTGATATCTCGGCAGGAGACGAGTTGATGGGGTTGGGGCGTTCTTGTTCGCTGGCGGTGCTCGCAGTTTGCCTGCTTGGCGCATCCGCCATCACAGCATCCTTGGCGAAGGATTCGTCGCTCACCTCAAGCGGTTTGCCGGTGCCGCGCTACGTCAGCCTCAAATCCGACCATGTGAACGTCCGCGCCGGCCCGACCAAGGACAACGATGTCGCCTGGGTTTACACCCGCTCGGGCCTGCCGGTTGAGATCACCGCCGAGTTCGAGAACTGGCGTCGGGTTCGAGATTCCGAGGGCGCCGAGGGTTGGGTCTATCACTCGCTGCTGTCGGGCCGCCGCACCGCAGTCATCACCATGAAGAGCAAGGACGACCTCGCGCCGCTGTATGATCGCGCCGAGGCCACTAGCGCAGTCACCGCCCGCCTGCAGGCCGGCGTCGTAGCCCAGGTCAAGCACTGCGCGGCCGGCTGGTGCCGCGTTTCCGGCAATGGCTTCGATGGCTGGATCGAACAGCAGCGGCTGTGGGGCGTCTACGCCGACGAGAAGGTGGACTGATATTTCATCGTCATTGCGAGGAGCGTAAGCGACGAAGCAATCCAGCTTCGTTTCCACGGCTATGGATTGCTTCGCTGCGCTCGCAATGACGAAAAGAGAGGGCTTCGCGGGGACGACGCTAGCGCTTCTTGCGCAGCCGCACGACCATGTCGACGCGGGCGATCTCATAGCCTTCGGGCACCTCGGGCATCTTCTGCAGCACCAGATGCGGGTCCGGAATGTCGACCAGTTCGTGGTTGTTTTCGAGATAGAAGTGGTGATGCGTCGACACGTTGGTGTCGAAATAGGTCTTGGTGCCGTCGACGCTGACCTGGCGCAACAGTCCTGCGTCTGTGAGCTGGTTGAGGGTGTTGTAGACGGTGGCCAGCGACACCGGAACCTTGGCCAGCGTCGCTTCCTCGTAGAGCATTTCCGCGGTGAGATGACGCGCACCCTTGCCGAACAAGAGCCAGCCGAGCGCCATGCGCTGGCGGGTCGGGCGCAAGCCTGCGGCCTGCAGCATCTCATTGACGTCGTGCCACGGACAGCCGGTCAAAGCCGGTTGGCGCCCCGCACGATGGGGGACGGAACCGCTGGCCTCGTCATTGAAAACGGAACCCTTGTCGCTCATTTCCAGGTCGCGCACTGCAGGTCACCTCGGCACTATTGTTCCGGTATATAAGAAGGAATCCGTTTAGATGCAAGTTTTTCGCAACTAGAGCGGCTCAAGCTTAGGTGAGACCGCAAGGGGAAGCGGCTATTTGCCTCGGCGTGGTGCTTTGCCACCCGTGGGGCCTATGATAGAGAGCGCGCGAACTTGGCCTGACGCAAGTTTGGCAAAGGCGAGCGTCGGCTGCCGCGGGAGGTCCTGACCTGCGGCGTCAGCGCCAATCTGCGGTAATTGGCGCGCTTCCCGCCCAAAACGGGTCCAATGCACGAAAACGCTTCATCAGGAAAGTTGGAAAAGGCTGGCACCATGCTCGATCGGCGCGGCGGTTACGAATACGAGGACTTGCTGGCCTGCGGCCGTGGCGAGATGTTCGGCCCTGGCAACGCCCAATTGCCGCTGCCGCCGATGCTGATGTTCGATCGCATCAGTGAAATCAACGAGACCGGCGGGGAATACGGCAAGGGCTTGATCCGCGCCGAACTCGATGTGAAGCCGGACCTTTGGTTTTTTGGCTGCCACTTCAAGAACGATCCCGTCATGCCGGGCTGTCTCGGCCTTGATGCGATGTGGCAGATGGTCGGCTTCTATCTGGGCTGGAGCGGCGGCGAGGGACGCGGTCGGGCGTTGGGACTTGGCGAGTTGAAATTGGCCGGACAGGTGCTGCCGAACGTGCGCAAGGTTGTGTACAATATCGACATCAAGCGGGTGATGCGATCAAAGCTGGTACTGGGGATTGCCGACGGCTGGCTTTCCATGGACGGCGAGATTATCTATCGCGCGAAGGACTTGAAGGTCGGGTTGTTCAAGCAGGATGCCCCCTTACAGGGGGGAACATGAGATACGTGCTGCCGCCGAGGAGGCGGCTATCGGTTTGATCACGGGCATCACAGAAGAAGACAACGACAGGGCGAGGCGGTCATGAGGCGGGTTGTCATCACCGGGATGGGCATCGTCTCGTCCATCGGAAACAACACCCAGGAAGTGCTTGCGAGTCTCCACGAGGCGAGGTCCGGAATTACGCGTGCGGACAAATATGCCGAGCTCGGCTTTCGCTCCCAGGTGCAGGGCGCGCCCACGCTCGATCCGGCCGGCGTCATCGACCGCCGCGCGATGCGGTTCCTCGGCGAAGGCGCCGCCTGGAACCATATCGCCATGGAACAGGCGATCCGGGATTCCGGCCTTGAACCCGCGGAAGTATCCAACGTCCGCACCGGCATCATCATGGGCTCCGGCGGTCCGTCGGCGCGCACCATCGTGGAAGCCGCCGATATCACCCGTACCAAGGGGCCCAAGCGGGTCGGTCCGTTCGCGGTGCCAAAAGCGATGTCGTCCACGGCGTCGGCGACGCTTGCCACCTGGTTCAAGATCAAGGGCGTGAATTATTCGATCTCATCGGCCTGCGCGACCTCCAACCATTGCATCGGCAACGCTTACGAGACGATCCAGATCGGCAAGCAGGACGTTATTTTTGCGGGCGGCTGCGAAGAACTCGATTGGTCGCTGTCGGTGTTGTTCGACGCCATGGGCGCGATGTCGTCGAAATACAACGATACGCCCGCGACAGCTTCCCGGCCCTATGACATCAGCCGCGACGGGTTTGTCATCGCCGGCGGCGCCGGCGTCGTGGTCCTCGAAGAGCTTGAGCACGCCAAGGCGCGGGGCGCGCGGATCTACGGCGAAGTCGTGGGTTACGGTGCCACCTCCGACGGCTATGACATGGTGGCTCCCTCCGGCGAGGGCGCCGAGCGCTGCATGCGAATGGCGCTGGCGACGGTCAATACCAAAGTGGACTACATTAATCCGCACGCAACCTCGACGCCGGCCGGCGATCCGCCCGAAATCGAGGCGATCCGCAAGGTGTTCGGGACCGGCGACAATTGCCCGCCGATCTCGGCAACCAAGGCGCTCACCGGCCATTCGCTCGGCGCCACCGGCGTGCAGGAAGCGATCTATTCGCTCTTGATGATGAACAACGGTTTCATTTGCGAGAGCGCCAATATCAGCGAACTCGACCCGGTCTTCGCCGACATGCCGATCGTGCGCAAACGCATCGATAACGCCAGGCTCGGGACCGTGCTTTCGAATTCCTTTGGCTTTGGCGGCACCAACGCCACGTTGGTGTTCAAGCGGATGGATGCGTAGATTGAGCACAAACTAATTGTCTCAATTCATCGTCATGGCCGGGCATAGTAGTCTGCCTGGCGCAGACTACGTAGACTTGTCTGCGCTCCCGGCCATCCACGTCTTGGTCGCGCGGTTAGAAGGACGTGGATGCCCGGCACAAGGCCGAGCATGACCCAGGAGAAAGCGCCGAGAGTATGCAGGACCTGATGAAAGGCAAGCGCGGATTGGTGATGGGCGTCGCCAATGATCATTCGATTGCCTGGGGAATCGCCAAAACACTGGCCGGGCAGGGCGCCGAGCTCGCATTCACCTATCAGGGCGATGCGCTCGGCAAACGCGTCAAACCGCTGGCCGAATTGCTCGGGGTGGACCTGGTGCTACCCTGCGATGTCGAGAACCTCGCCAGCGTCGATTCCGTGTTCGAGACGCTTCGCACCAGATGGGGGCGGCTGGATTTTCTGGTCCACGCCATCGCGTTTTCCGACAAGAACGAGCTGAAGGGGCGTTACGCCGACACCACGCGCGAGAATTTCTCGCGCACCATGCTCATTTCGTGTTTTTCATTCACCGAGCTTGCCAGGCGCGCAGCCGCGCTGATGCCGGAATCCGGCGGCGCGATGATCACGCTGACGTTCGGCGGTTCGACGCGCGTGATGCCAAATTACAATGTGATGGGCGTTGCCAAGGCCGCGCTGGAGGCTTCAGTGCGATATCTCGCCGCCGATTTCGGTCCGCGAGGTATTCGCGTTAACGCGATTTCGGCCGGCCCCGTGCGCACGCTTGCGGGTTCGGGAATTGGCGATGCCCGCGCGATGTTCGCTTTCCAGCAGAAGCATTCCCCCCTTGGCCGCGGCGTGAGCCTCGACGAACTCGGCGGCTCGGCCCTGTACCTGCTGTCCGCTCTATCGGGCGGCGTCACTGGCGAGACGCATTTCGTCGATTCCGGCTACAACGTCATTTCGATGCCTCGGCCGGAAAACCTGAAAGATGCGATGGAGTAGAGCATGATCCGGAAAAGTGGAAATCGGTTTTCCGAAAAGATCATGCTCAAACCAAGGGATCTATCCGGCTGCAAGCGCGCTCGCGCGCTGGAAGGCCGGTCGCGCGGCGCAAGCGTCGATGTAGCGGTCGAACGAGGCGCGCGTCGGCACCATCTTGAACAGACGGACCGCGAAATTTAGTCCCGATCCAATGATGATATCCGCGGCCGAGAAGTTCTCGCCGAGAATCCACGGCCCTTTTGCCAACGCGGCGTCGAGCACGTCGAATACCCGTTGCGCATCGCCCCAGCCCGCGGCCACCGGATTGATCTCGATTTTGGTCGCGACCTGCACCATCGCGGGTTCGATGCAGCCGGGTGCGAAGAACAGCCAGTAAAGATATTTCGCGCGCAGGGGATCGCCGAGCGGCGGGGCAAGCCTTGCATCGGGATAGCGTTCGGCGACATAGGCGCAGATCGCGGCAGATTCCGCCAACGTCGCTTCGCCGTCCCTTAGCGCCGGAACCTTGCCCATCGGATTGATGGCGAGATATTCCGGCGTCTTCTGCGCACCCTTGGAGATATCGGTCAGCACGCGCTCATAGGGCTGTCCGGTTTCTTCCATCAGCCAAAGCGCGGAAAACGACCGCGAGCGCGGCGACCAATAGAGTTTCATCATGGCGTGATTCCTTTCTTCCACCGATAATATTTCATGACAAAGCCGGTCATCGGTTCCACCGCTTCTTTTTCAAAGACAAAACCCTCGCGCTCATACCAGCGCCAGGCCTTTTCGTTCTCGCGCACACAGCGCAGGTGGATCTCGTGCGGCAGAACCTGCCGCGTAAACGCAAGCAGTCTCCGGCCAAGGTTTTGGCCTTGATATTCGGGCGCCACAAACAGCTGGTCCAGATACAATTTTGGCAGATGCAGCGCCAGCATCGCTGTCAGCTGACCGGCATCGTCGGCGACGTAGAGGGTCCATCCCCTCTCCACTTCGAGCGGAATGCGCGCGCGCAATTTCGCCAGCAAGAAATTGCTGGCGTCCTCGAGCCCCGTGGAAGCCCAGCTGTTCATCCAGACGCGGGCAATCTCGTCGTATTCGTCAACGCGGGCGGGACGGATCGTGGGGGCCGACATCAGCGCTCTCTCGGCTCAGGCATGCCTCATATGTCCACGCGAGCATAGGCATCAATGCGCGGTCATGCGGGGGTGCGCGGTTCGGTGGAGAATAATCCGCCGCATGCTGTTTCAGGTTCGCAGAAGGCGCGACGGAGCTCCAGACGCTTGCCGCGAGCGCGCCTTGCCGGCTGATAGACACACCACTTCGGAGATTTGCGCGAGTTGTCTCGCCAGAGGACTGGTCTTGCGCCAGACCATGCCGATGGTTCGCGACGGTTGCGGGTTTTTGAAGCGCGCGACCGATACCGCCGCCGAGCGTGTCTCGACAGGCACGGCCATTTCCGGAATCAAGGTGACGCCGATCCCGGCGCTGACCATTTGAACAAGCGTCGAGAGCGAGTTCGCGTCCAGCATCTCCCGCGGCGGTGACGACTGCATGTTGCAGAACGACAGCGCCTGGGCGCGGAAGCAGTGCCCCTCTTCCAGCAGCAGCAGCCTCATCTCGCGCAGCCTCTCTTTGCTGGGCACCGGCGTTCCCTCATCCTTGCCGGGCCGGACCAGCAGGAAATTCTCGGTGAACAAGGCAACCTCGGTCAGCGAAGGCTCGGACACCGGCAGCGCGACAATGGCGACGTCGAGCCGACCCTCCGCAAGCTCCTGTATCAATTTCGGTGTCAGCGTCTCACGGACGCGAATGTCGAGTTCGGGATGCAGGCGCGTGAGATTCTCGATGATCCTGGGCAGCAGGTAGGGGGCGATCGTCGGAATCATGCCGATGCGCAGCCGCCCGACGAGCCGGTCCAGCGACGCCCGCGCAAAGTCTTCCAGTTCATCGACCGAACTCAGGATATTGCGGGCGCGTTCGGCAAGTTCCTCTCCCAACCTCGTAAGCGCGACCTGTCGGGCGCTTCTCTCAAGCAGCAAGCCGCCGAGGGCGTCTTCCAGTTCCTTGATCTGCATCGATAGGGCCGGCTGCGAGATCGCACACGCCCCTGCCGCGCGCCCGAAGTGGCCATGGCGTGCCAGCGCATCGAAATAGCGAAGCTGCCGAAGCGTGACATTAATCATCAGAATATCCTATCGCAGCGATCACTAAAGTCAATTTTACCTGATGAGACGCACTGCGTAGATTGCCGGCACCTGGTTCAGGGCGTACATCACCCGAACCACCAGAGGAGGCAATCTCATGGATGACAAAACCAAGTGCCCGTTTCCGGGCGGGACCCGCGCACACACCAACCGTGACTGGTGGCCGAACCAGCTGGACCTTCAGGTTCTTCACCAGCACTCCACGCTGTCCGATCCGATGGGCGAGGCGTTTGACTACGCCAAGGAATTCAAGAGCCTCGACCTGAATGCCGTCATCAAGGACCTTCATGCCTTGATGACTGACTCGCAGGATTGGTGGCCGGCCGACTATGGCCACTACGGGCCGCTATTCATCCGGATGGCCTGGCATAGCGCAGGCACCTACCGTATCCACGACGGCCGCGGCGGCGCCGGAGCCGGTCAGCAGCGCTTCGCGCCGCTCAACAGCTGGCCTGACAACGCGAACCTTGACAAAGCGCGCCGGCTGTTATGGCCGATCAAGCAGAAATACGGCCGGAAAATCTCCTGGGCTGATCTCATGATTCTCGCTGGCAACGTCGCGCTCGAGTCGATGGACTTCAAGACCTTCGGTTTCGGCGGCGGGCGCAAGGATGTCTGGGAGCCGGAAGAGCTCTACTGGGGTCCAGAGGGGACGTGGCTGGGAGACGAACGCTACAGCGGCGAACGCGAGCTTCAGAATCCGCTCGGGGCGGTGCAAATGGGTCTGATCTACGTGAACCCGGAAGGGCCGAACGGCAAGCCGGATCCCCTCGCAGCAGCCAAGGACATCCGCGAAACTTTCTTCCGCATGGCGATGAACGACGAGGAGACCGTCGCGCTGATTGCCGGCGGCCACACTTTCGGCAAAACCCACGGGGCCGGCGATCCGTCGCTGGTCGGCCCGGAGCCGGAAGGCGCCCTCATCGAGGAGCAGGGCCTCGGCTGGAAAAGCAAGCATGGCACTGGCTTCGGGGCCGACGCCATCACCGGCGGCCCCGAAGTTACCTGGTCGCAATCGCCGACCAAGTGGAGCAACCACTTTTTCGACAACCTGTTCAACAACGAATGGGAGCTGACGAAGAGCCCGGCCGGCGCGCAGCAGTGGCAGGCGAAAAGCGCCGCGGCCACCATCCCGGACCCCTACGACAAGTCGAAGAAGCATGTACCGACCATGCTGACCACCGACCTCTCGCTGCGGCTCGACCCGGCCTACGAGAAGATCTCGCGGCGCTTCTACGAGCATCCGGACCAGTTGGCGGACGCGTTTGCACGGGCGTGGTTCAAGCTCACGCATCGCGACATGGGCCCGCTCGCGCGGTACCTCGGCCCGCTCGTGCCGAAGGAGGAGTTGATCTGGCAGGACC
>Ga0193751_1000119_pt1 | contig 71118 bp, 69 predicted proteins | sample L1c2metaG_FD_143050 | JGI IMG/M metagenome (GOLD analysis project Ga0193751, IMG submission 143050) | Soil microbial communities from a riparian zone of the East river system, Colorado, United States - L1c2 | ecosystem: Environmental > Terrestrial > Soil > Riparian zone | place: USA: East River...
CGAATAGGGTCCGCCCTTTTCCAGCGCGCGCTTGTACGCCGGGCGGGCGTGAATGCGCTCCAGAAAGGCCATCGCCCTGGGATGGCCTTGTTCGAGCCCGCCGCGCGCTGCGGCAGCCTCCAGCGGAAAACTCATCTGGATATCGGCGGCGGTGAACTCGTTGCCGGCGAACCATTGGCTTTTTCCAAGCTCATTCTCCCAGAACGCCATGTGCTGCTTGAGCTGCGGATTGACCAACGTGGTCAGCGCCTGGTTGGAAACTTTGCGTACCAAAGGGCGCAGCAGTGCCGGCGCGCGTTTCGGCATCAGCGTGAACAACAGCTTCAACAGCAGTGGCGGCATGGCGGAGCCTTCCGCGTAATGCAGCCAATAGGTGTAACGCAGCCGCTCCGGCGTTTGGGGCGGCGGGATCAGGCGTCCGTCGCCATAGGTGTCGACGATGTATTCGGTGATCGCGCCGGATTCCGCGACGGTGTCGCCATGGTCGGTAATAACGGGCGACTTTCCGAGCGGATGGACGGCGCGCAGCTCGGCCGGCGCGCGCATGTCAGGCTGACGCTGGTAGCGGACAATTTCATAAGGCACGCCCAGCTCCTCCAGCAGCCACAGCACGCGCTGGGACCGCGAATTATTGAGATGATGGACCGTGAGCATTCGCTGTTCCCTTCGCGGCCTGGTGTCTTTGTGCCGGACGTGGTGGTGCCAGCAGGGAACTCGAAAGTCGAGATAGGTTCGGCGGCTTGATAATACCCGGATATTATTGACAGCACTATTTACCCGGAGAATATATCGCCTGAAAAACAGGGAATGCCGATGAACCCGCAGCAAACGGCCGCTTACGTTGCCTTTGAGGGCGACCGCCGCCTCGCGGCCGGCAGTCTGCCCGACGTCGCCCGCGCGGTGAAAGAGCAGCTCGATCGCCGCCAGCATGCCTCGATCCTCATCTTCGATAGCGCAACCGGCGGTCCCGTTGACATCGATTTCCGCGGTACCGCCGCCGACGTTCAGGCACGGCTTTCCGGAATCGCAGGCGCATCGGCGATGGCAGAGGACGCCATGCCGTCCGCGCCGCGTGGCCCCGGCCGCCCGAAATTGGGCGTGGTCGCCCGTGAGGTCACCTTGCTGCCGCGGCATTGGCAGTGGCTGGCGCGGCAGCCGGGCGGTGCTTCGGTCGCGCTGCGCAGGCTGGTCGAGGAAGCGCGGCGGAACGGCGAGGACAAGGATCGCGTCCGCCGGGCGCAGGAGGCCGCCTTTCGATTCGCCTCCGTGATGGCCGGCAACGAGCCGCATTACGAAGACGCTATTCGCGCGCTGTTTGCGGATGAGGCGGCCCGTTTCGAAGAATTGACTGCGGCATGGCCGGCGGATGTGCGCGACTACGCGCTGGCGCTCGCGGAAAAAGCCTTTCACCGCGATGCCAAGCCTGGTTCCGATTGATCCGGCGGGCGCGAATCGCTAGGCTCAATGGAATGATATGGATCATATAACAAACCCTCATTTCAGGAAGCCGCCGTGAGCCCGACAAACCCGCAATTCATGTTCGATTTCGGCAGCCCGAATGCCTTTCTCAGCTATGAGGCGATCCCCGCGATCGAAAAACGCATCGGCGTGAAGTTCGAATATTTGCCGGTTTTGCTCGGGGGCATCTTCAAGGCCACCAACAACAAATCTCCCGCCGAATCGCTTGCCGGCATCAAGAACAAGCGCGAGTTTCATGCGCTGGAGACCGAGCGTTTCGTCGAGCGCTTTCACGTCAAACCCTACATCTGGAATCCGTTTTTCCCCGTCAACACCCTCCATCTGATGCGCGCCGCCGTGGCCGCGCAATTGGAGGGCGGTTTCGAACAATACGTCGATGCCGCGTTTCACCACATGTGGGTCGAACCGAAGAAAATGGACGATCCCGAAATCGCGCTGAAGGCGCTGACGGCGTCCGGCGTCGACGCAGCAAAGCTGTTCGCGCGCGCGCTGGATGCCGACGTGAAGGCAAAGCTGATCGAGAATACCCAATCTGCGGTCGAGCGCGGCGCATTCGGCTCGCCGACTTTCTTCGTCGGCAAGGAAATGTTTTTCGGCAAGGAGCAATTGCGCGAAGTCGAGGAGATGATTTCGGGGAAGTAGCCGTTATGCGCCAACTCCTCGCAATGACGAACAAGGAAAGCACCCATGCAAAAAAGCAACGCAACCGCCGCGGTGATCGGCGCCGGCGATTACATCGGCGCCGAGATCGCCAAGAAATTCGCCGCCGAGGGGTTCACGGTGTTCGCCGGCCGGCGTGACGGCGCCAAGCTCGAGCCGCTGGTTCGGGAGATCGAGGCCGCGGGCGGATCAATCGTGGCCCGCGCGCTCGATGCGCGGAAGGAGGACGAGGTGGCGGCCTTCCTCGCCGATGCCGACAAGCATGCGCCGCTGGAGGTGTGCATTTTCAACGTCGGCGCCAACGTCAACTTTCCGATCCTGGAGACCACCGATCGCGTATTCCGCAAGGTGTGGGAAATGGCCTGCTGGGCTGGCTTCCTGGCCGGGCGCGAGTCGGCACGATTGATGGTGCCGCGCGGCAAGGGCAACATCTTCTTCACCGGCGCCACCGCTTCGTTGCGCGGCGGCAGCGGGTTTGCGGCGTTCGCCAGCGCCAAATTCGGGCTTCGCGCCGTGGCGCAATCGATGGCGCGCGAACTCGGGCCGAAGAACATTCACGTGGCGCACCTGGTCATCGATTCCGGCGTTGATACCGCTTGGGTGCGTCAGCGCCGGGAGCAGCTCTGGGGCAAGGAGGCGCTTGATAATCCGGATTTGCTGATGTCCCCGGCATCGGTCGCGGCCTCCTACTGGCAGCTCTACCAGCAGCCGCGCAGCGCCTGGACCTTTGAGCTTGAAATCCGCCCGTTCGGGGAAAAGTGGTAGGGTAAGAATAAATAGGAGTAGCGAATGGCGAATGGCGAATGGCGAGTGTAATAACCTAAACCTGATCGTTAATCATCGTTCGCCCTCCAGGAACGACAACAAGGAAACCAACAATGCGCATTCTCGTGGTCGGTGCCGGCGCCATCGGCGGATTTTTCGGCGGCAGGCTGCTTCAGGCCGGATGCGATGTGACCTTCCTGGTGCGCCCGAAGCGCGCCATGGAATTGGCCCGCGATGGCCTTGTCATCAAGAGTCCGAACGGCGACGTGTCGCTGAAAAATCCCCCGACCGTACAGGCCGACAAGCTCGCCGAACAATTCGACGTGGTGCTGTTAAGCTGCAAGGCATTCGACCTCGACGATGCGATCAACTCATTCGCCCCCGCGGTCGGACCCCGGACGGCCATTATCCCGCTACTCAACGGCATGCGTCACATCGATGTTCTGGATGACAGGTTCGGCCAGGACCGTGTCCTTGGCGGCCAGTGCGGAATTGCCGCGACGCTTGACGAGCACCGTCACGTCGTGCAGCTCACGCCGGTATTTCAATCGCTCGGTTTTGGCGAGCGCGATGGCGCCATGTCGAATCGCGTTCGCGCCATCGCCGAAAATTTTGCCGCCGGCAACATCGGTTCGCAGGCCAGCGAGAACATCATGCAGGAGATGTGGGAGAAGTGGGTATTGCTGACGACGCTTGCCAGCTCGACATCGCTGATGCGCGCGGCGGTGGGACATATCCTGGCCGCGCCGGGCGGGCGCGATTTCATATTGGGCGTTCGTGACGAATGCAGCGCCGTGGCAAAGGCAGCGGGTTATGCCCCGCGCGAGGCATTTGTAACCCGCATCACCGGCATGCTGACGACCGAGGGGTCGCCGCTGACCGCATCGATGTTCCGTGACATCAGGGCGGGCGCGCCTGTCGAGGCCGATCATGTCGTAGGCGACATGATCGCGCGCGGCGATGCCGCGAAAGTTCCGGTACCGAAGCTGCGCACCGCCTACACGCATCTGAAGGCGTATGAGAGGCAGCGGGGGTAGGGTTTCACTCGATGTCGTCCTCGCGAAAGCGAGGACCCATACTCCGCGGTGCCTTCGTTTCGGACGCTTCGGGTTGATACCTTCCGAAACAATGGCAGCTTGTGGTTATGGGTCCTCGCTTTCGCGAGGACGACACCTCATAGATGCGCGAGATAATGGGCGAGCGCGGTGATTTCCTCTTCGCTCAGGGGATAGGCGACATCCGCCATCGCGGCCACGCCGCCGCCAGATCGCACCCCTGATTTGTAGTCGTGCAGTGCCTTCAAGAGATATTCCTCGCGCTGGCCGGCAATGCGCGCCACCGCCTTGGTGCCCGCGAAATTATCGGTGTGACATGAGGCGCAGCGCCGGCCGGCTGCGGCCTGCGCGCCTTTCTGCGACAAATCGGGATTGTCGTCGGGCTCGGAAGCTTTGGGTGGGGTGAGCGAGGCGAAATAGGCGCCGAGATTGCGAATATCGTTATTGTCGATTTGCTCGACGATCGGCTGCATCTGCTCGTTCTTGCGCGCGCCGCTGCGGAAGAAGACGAGCTGCCATTGAGTGAATTGATCGGGCTGACCCGCGAGCGAGGGGACGTTTTCGGTCTGCGAAATGCCGTTTTCGCCGTGACAGCCGACACAGAGTTCGGCCTTCTCCTTGCCCGCAGCGAGGTCGGCGGCAAGGACTTTCGATCCGCACAATATTGCAACGGATAACGTCGCGACGAAAACGATTCTCATCGCCGGGGCCCTCCTGTCGTCATTTTCGGGAGATCGATGGCCGGATCAACTCCGGGTAAGGCGAACTCGACCGGATCGCCCACGGGGCTTCAACAAAAAGCTGCGGTCACTTGTTCCCAAGCGACCGCAGCTTCCGGCGTTTCCGACCCTACTTCGTGTAGCTGATGCGATAGATCGCACCGGCCCAATCGTCAGCGACGAGGATCGATCCGTCCTTGTCGAGGATGATATCGTCGGGCCGACCGAGATAGCCCTGGTCGCCTTCGATCCAGCCGGATGCGAAGATCTCCTGCTTGGCATTCTTGCCATCGGGATCGACGATCACACGCTTGATCCGCGCACCCTGATATTTGTGCCGGTTCCACGAACCGTGTTCGGCGATGAGGATGTTGTTCTTGTACTCGGCCGGAAATTGATCTCCGGTGTAGAACTTCATACCGAGCGGAGCCACATGCGCGCCGAGATTAAGGACCGGCGGGGTGAATTCCGAACATTTGTGACCCATCGCAAACTTCGGGTCCGGCAAGTCACCCTGGTGGCAATAGGGATAGCCGAAATGTTCGCCGAGCTTCGAAATCATGTTGAGCTTGTCGCTCGGGGTATCGTCGCTCATCCAGTCGCGGGCGTTCTCGGTGAACCAGTACTTGCCGGTGCGCGGATCGACATCGCCGCCGACGCTGTTGCGGACGCCGAGCGCGACCAGTTCGGCGTTGCCGGTCTTGGGATCGACGCGGCGGATCTGCGACACGCTGGTCGGCGGAATCCCGATATTGAAGGGAGGTCCGAACGGCAGATAGAACCAGCCGTCCTTGTCGACCGCGATATACTTCCAGCCGTGCGCCCCGTAGGACGGCATGTCGTCATAGACCACCTTGCCGTCGCCGAGCTTATCAAGATTGGCTTCGGCGTTGTCGTATCTGATCAGCTTGTCGGTGGCGATGACGTAGAGCGCACCGTCGCGAAACGCGAGCCCGGTGGGCATGTTCAGCCCCTTGAGGATGGTCTTGACCTCCTTCTTGCCGCCATTGTCCTTGATGGCATAGACGTTGCCGAGACCGAACGAGCCGACAAAGAGCGTGCCCCTGTCACCCCAGGCCATCTGGCGCGCGGCCAACACGCCGGAGGCGTAGACTTCGATCTTGAAGCCCTGCGGCAGCTTGATCTTCTTCACCAGCGCGGCGAGTTCTGCTTCCGATGCGCCGGTCGGCGGCCCCGATGGCGGCGCCAGGCCCTTTTGAGCTTCGGTCTCATCGCCGAGGAACCAGTCGTCCGGCGGATGGGTCCAGAATTCCTTGGTGCCGGACTCGTATTTCTTCAGCGGTTTATCCTGCGCACCGGCCTGGCCGGCTCCGGCAATGACGAAGATTGCTGCGAGCGCAAGAATAGATGGATTGAAAGCCGATTTCATCGCGTCACTCCCTGTGCAGCCGCGCGGCTGCCAATGTTGTTTAATTGTGCGTCTGCAAGAGACGAACTTTTAGTCTGTCGTCGAGGATAGACAGCGAAATGCTACCACATCCGCCGCAGGAGAGAAGCGCACGCCATGCGGCCCGGTGCGGCGCCAAGAAATGAGAAGGAATTTCTTCCTTGAGCCCGTTTGGAAAACGAAAAGCCCGCGAAAGCGAAAAGCCCGCCGAGACAGCGGGCCTTCGTTAAACTCTGCCACTTGCTAGAAAATCTGGAGCGGGCGAAGGGATTCGAACCCTCGACCCCGACCTTGGCAAGGTCGTGCTCTACCCCTGAGCTACACCCGCATCCGAGAGATTGCCGATACTTGATCGCCGACAACGGGCAGAGCTATGCCAAATGCGGCCCTTGAATGCAACAGCCGGGACCAGCCCTCGAACAGGCCTGCGGACCTCATCTCCGGGATAATGGGTCAAAATTGGCCGGAATGGCGCGCAAATCGCGGCCAAGGCTCTTGCGCCGTCGCGCCTTCGGGCTGGACCCAAGGGCAAAACCGCCAACATATGACGCGGTGATCCCGCTATTTTCCGAACAAGCCGCGCCTCGTGTCGCGGTGGCCGGGTCGCAATCGGTGCCCAAGCGACCTATCTGCGAAGCAACAATGCCCAACCGGACTATCGGGCGAGCCGGCTCGGTGAGCCTGGAACCGATTGAAATTTCCGGCCAAACCGCCATTTGGGTAAAGTGAATTTCTGAACCGTGACGCCGGGCCATGCTAGAAGGGCCCGATTTGCAGGACACCAGGCGAGGATCCCCGTGACGATATTAGAGCAGGGCAGTGGAGCGGCGCCGCAGGCAGCGCCCGATCTGATCAAGGAGACGACGACCCAGACGTTCGTGAAGGACGTCATCGAGGAGTCAAAGCGTCAACCGGTGCTGATCGACTTTTGGGCGCCGTGGTGCGGCCCCTGCCGCCAACTCACGCCGATCCTCGAAAAGGCGGTCCGTGCGGCCAAGGGCAAGGTCAAGCTGGTCAAGATGAATATTGACGAACATCCGGCGATACCTGGCCAGATGGGAATCCAGTCGATCCCGGCCGTGATCGCGTTTGTCAACGGCCAGCCCGCCGATGGCTTCATGGGTGCGGTGCCGGAAAGTCAGGTCACGGCCTTTATCAATAAGCTGACCGCGGGCATGCCGGGCGAGCCCAATGTCGCGGAAATCCTCAAAGAGGCCGAAACCGTTCTGGCCGAAGGCGATCCCGCGACCGCGGCGCAAATTTATGCCGAGGTGCTGGCGGCCGACACCACCAATATCGCGGCACTTGCCGGACTGGCAAAATGCTACGTCGCGACCGGCACGATCGAACAGGCCAGGCAGACGCTCGCCATGGTGCCGGATTCGAAGCGGGGCGATGCGGCGGTGAAAGCCGTACAGGCGTCGATCGATTTGGCCGAGCAGGCCAAGGCGCTTGGCCCGGTGACCGAGCTCGAACAGAAAGTCGCCGCAAATCCGCTCGATCATCAGGCGCGGTTCGATCTTGCGACCGCGCTCAACGCCAGCGGCAAGCGCACTGAAGCTACCCATCAGTTGCTGGAAATCGTCAAGCGTGACCGCAAATGGAACGAGGACGGCGCGCGAAAGCAACTGGTGCAGTTTTTCGACGCGTGGGGCCCGACCGATGAGGCCACGCTTGAGGGACGAAAGCGACTGTCGACGATTTTGTTTGCATAGTCTTCTTCTGCGAGGAGGGGCACCAGTTTTGCCGCGCCACCGGGTTGGCCCAAATTGCGTCGGCTGATCTGCGCACGATGCGCGCCAAGACTGATGCCCTGCAGCGTGATCCGGAAAAGTGGAAACCGGATTTCCGAGAAGATCATGCTCAAACAAAGAGATGAGATCATCAAGCGATTCAACTTAATCGCATCATGATCTAGAGGCGAGCACCGGGACCGCAAATGCCGATTAATGCCGAATACCGGGGACCCGGCGACCTTCCCGAGGTGATTCCGGTGTTTCCGCTGCCTGGCGCACTGTTGCTGCCGCGCGGACAGATGCCGCTCAATATATTCGAGCCGCGCTATCTGGCGATGGTGGATGATGCGTTCCGCGATGGCCACCGTCTGATCGGGATGATCCAGCCGGACGTTTCCCATTCGCCGGACGAAGCCCATCCGAAGCTGTTTCGGGTCGGCTGTGTCGGCCGCATCACCCAGCTCGCCGAGGCCGGGGACGGCCGTTACATCCTCGAACTTACCGGCATCTCCCGCTTCAAGGTGATCGAGGAAATGACGGTGCTGACCCCCTATCGGCAATGCAAAGTAGATTATTTTCCCTATCTCGACGATTTCACCGCGCGCAAGGGCGAGGAAGCCGTCGATCGGGAGGCGTTGCTCGAAGTGCTGACGGATTTTCTCAAAGCCAACAATCTCAAGGTCGACTGGGAGGGCGTCGAGAGCGCGCCGAATGAAGCGCTGGTCAACGCGCTGGCGATGATGTCGCCCTACGGCCCGCCCGAAAAACAGGCGATGTTGGAGGCGCCCGATCTCAAGACGCGCGCCGAAATCCTGATCGCGGTCACCGAAATGGATCTCGCCAAGAAGCGCACCAGCGGCGACACGGGATTGCAATAATCGTTGCTCAACCGACCGCCGCAGCGCGGTTCGCCGGTTGCGATCCGTTCAGTCGCGTCAGCATGAATGTCACGAGCAATACGGCGGCATAGACCAATAGCTGCATTTCCGTCGGCTGGTCGGTGTAGCCGATCAAGGTGTGCATGGTCCGACCGAGGATGCTCTTCTCCGAAAGCAACCATGTGCTATCCCAGACCACGGTATCGAGCACGCTCAGCCAATTGGCCCGTTCGAGAAATGCAACAGCCTGCGCCGCCATGCCGGCCGCCAGCAAGGTGATCAAAGCGGTAGTGGTGGCAAACAAGGCCCGCGGCGGGATGCGCATCAAGCCAAAATAGGTCAAGAGACAAACGGAAGCTCCCAGCGCCAGACCGATGAGCCCGCCGAGCGCGATGCTTGGGGCCGACCCGCCGTCGGAAGCGGCGACACCGTACAGAAACAGCGCGACCTCGCTGCCCTCGCGCAGGACGGCGACGCCGACCACTACGGCCAACGCCAGCAGCGATTTGGTACCCTCCACCACCGCTTGACCAACGGCGCGCAATTCTCCGGCCATTTCACGGCCGTGATGGGCCATCCAGACATTGTGCCAGGTCAGCATCATCACCGCGATGCCCAGGATCGCCGCGTTGAACAATTCCTGCCCCATGCCCGCAAACAGCTGGGAAAGCGCGCCGGCAAAGGCAGCGACCAGGCAAGCCGCCAGCACGCCCGCCAGCACCCCGCCGCCGATCCAGCGATTGCGGTTCGGAACCGAACTGGTTACCGCAAGGACGATGCCGACTATCAGGCCGGCTTCGAATACCTCGCGGAACACGATGATGAGCGCAGCGAGCACGCTACTGCACGGTCAGGGCGCCGCGCGCCTTGTCGTTGAAATCGTCGTAAAATTCATAACGCCCGGGCTTCAGCGCGCGCACGTTGACGACACCCTCGCTGCCCGCGGCGACCACTTTTTCGACCCGCAGGGAAGTGCTCTCGAACTCCATGGCCTTGGCATCGAGATTCTTGATCCGGAACGAGATCGGCTTGTCGGCAGGCGCGCTCACCTGGCTCGGCTGGAACTGGCCCTTGGAGTAGGTCAGCCGAATCTCGGTTGCCTGCTGCGCGTGCGAGGCGGACGCTTGCAATACCGCGATAGCGCAAAGCGCAGCTAAAGCCGGTTTCCTCAAGATGATGGTCAAAGCAGTCACTGTGGGTTCCCTTCCGGTGTTGAGCCATCTCAAAATTCATATGCGAATTTGAGTTTGACACGATTGCGCTGAAACTCCGACAGATTGAACGCGGCCGGACTGCCGACCTCGCGGCCCCAGACTTGGGTATTCCATGCCGCGGTCACGAACATTTTAGGCGTGAACCTGATGAACAGCGTGGGTCCGAGCAAGACCGCGTCGCCGGTAAAAGCTGTCAAATTTGCGGCATCATAATGTCTTAGATACCAGACCTCGCCGCCCAGGACGACGTTGGACAGGATTCGAAACGATAGTGCCGCCGAACCTCCCGCGGTGGCCTCGCGCTGGGTGTCGCCCAACGCGGTTTTCGTGACCTCGGGTTCGTAGAGCAAATTGAACCCCGCATAAAGCCGATTTCTCAGAAGTTCGAGATCGGCGTTGACGGTGGTTTCAAACTCAAAACTTTGTACGCGTTCGCCGCTTGTCTCATCAATGCGCCGCACCGTCGGTTCCACCGCCAGCGTAACCGCAAGCGGGTTGTCCGAGGTGCGCTCAATCGCAAGATAGCGGAATTCCGCGAAGGCGCCGCTTAATGCGATTTGACTCCGGTTATCGAGACCGGTCACGCCGCCGATATCGTGCGTCGATCCGAGCGCGCCGAATTCGATCTGGATAAACTGGGACGGCGTGAACTCGAACTCGTATTTCGTCTCCGACGCCGCATAATGTCCGTCGCGCTTGCCGAACCGGCTAATGCTGTCGACCGTTACTTCCCTCTCACCCTCAAGGCCGATGCCTGAACCGAGGGTAAATCCAAAAATGTACTTGGTTTCGATCTCGCGCCAGGAGCTCGGATCCTCGGCGCGCGCCATGCTGCCCGATGCTAAGAAGCCAGCCGCCACGCACAACGCGAAAGCGTAGCCCCGTCCAGTCTGTACCGCCACCCGTCTTACTTTCTGCACGCGTTGCATTCTGCTTTGCAGCCTTCAGCTAGCGTCTTGCTGCTGGGTGGGCAAAGAGACTCCTTCTAATCTAGAGATGTTCTAACCTATGCGACGAACACCGGATGCAGCCCGCGCGCGCAGCGTCGCTAGAATCATAGATTTTCTGGTGTCCTTTCGAATCCGAAGTTCGCAAAAGTGGGTGCTGCAAGGGAGTGCGAACTTCGGATTCGGGACCCTAGAGCGTTTTCAAGCGAAGTGGAGACCGGTTTGCGTCAAGAAAACGCGTCAAATCAAGAATCTAGAGCCCCGTTTCGATTCAATCGAAACGGAAAAGGCTCTAGTAGCCGGCGATCGCCATCGCGACCACTGCGCTGAACACCATCCAGCCAAAATGCCGCCCGCCGGTCGCCCATGCATTGCCGAGCGCGCCGAACGCGAACACGCAGGCCAGCGTCACGACGATCCAGTGCCGCGCTGGCTCCGACGCCATCAAGGGCGCGGCGATCAGGAGCACGCCGCCGCCGATCCACGCCACGGTAGAGGCCTGCCAAACCAGGCGGAACAGGCGGCGCAAACGCGCCGGCTCGATGGTGACCCGGGGGAACACCTTGGTTTCACCGAGCACGCCATGGATGATGGCGGCGACGATCGCGGCGACGCCGGCGGATTGCAGCAAGAGATCGCGCATCGGCCGCTCCATACAGTACTGATAGATCGCGGGCTGGCGATTGTCAATACAGTTATGTATGGTGGGTGGTCGCAGGAAAAAATATGGCCGATCAACTCTCCGCGAAAGACTGGCTCGATCAGGGGCTCAAGGCACTGGCCCAGCACGGCTTCACGGCGTTGAAGGCCGAGCCGCTGGCAAAGGCCATGGGGGTGTCGCGCGGTAGCTTCTATTGGCATTTTTCCGGCGTCGAGGCCTTTCACGCCGCCATCCTCAAGCATTGGCGGGAGGTCGCCGCGGAACGGATCATCGCCGACGTCGAAGCCGCCGCCGACAATGACAACCCGTTGTCGCTCCTGCTGCGGCGGGTGTTCGGCGAGAGGTTGGCGCTGGAGAACGCGGTCCGTACCTGGGCCACGGTCGACCCGGCGGCCAAAGCGGCGGTTCAGGCCATCGACCGGCGCCGGTTGAGTTACGTGGAAAGCCAGTTCAGGGCCTCCGGGCTTTCTCCCGACGTGGCTCGCGCGCGGGCGCAAATTCTCTATTGGGCGTTTCTCGGCTTTGCGCTGTCGGATAAACCGTTGCCTACGGCGCAGCAGCAGGCGGTGCTGGAGGAAATGCTCCGGATGGCTTTGCCATAGGCCTCTGCGGCTGGTGTGAAGCGTCTTCGCGCCTTTTGTTCGCATGGTGAATCGTTAGGCCGCCATGGCAGTGGCGCCGCGAAGCGTCTTTCGCCGGCCACGACGATCAGCCAGGTCTTTAGAATCTCTTCGCGACTTCGCCGCCCAAACCCGACCATTGCTCGTCTATCTCGAGGTCGCCGGTCGGAGACCGCATGCGCGCGTTTTGAACGATAACCCTACGTTCACCATGACGACAAATCCCCCGATCGCCATTGGCAAACCTTTCGGCTCTCAAGTTGGCTTATACTTTTACTGCTTAGTCATCCTTAGAGGAGAGGCTGCGGCCGAGATAGAGTTCAGTATCCCTGCGTAACTGTAGATAACGCGTATGAATATCGCCAGCATCGTCGTCCCGACCATCGCTCTCAATGCCGGCGGCGTCGCGGCATATCTTGCCAGTGGGTGGGACAGCAAGCCCGCTGCATCAGAGACGGTCGCGCCCGGCGACAGGCAGTGGCAATACTGGCCGGCACCAGCGACAAACAACGCCTTCATTCGCGGCAACATTTGTCTGGACGCGACCGCGCGGAGCGCTGGCTCGATCGCGCGCGCTCTTGTTGCCGCGGGCGAACCGATGACGAAACAGAAGCGACCAGAAGGACGCACGATATGAAATGCAGGGCAAACCGGCTGTCGATCCGAACCGTTCTGATCCGCGCCCTTTCGTCTTCGGCCCTCGCCGCGATGGCACTCAATCCAGCCCTGGTCCCGGCGGTTGCGGCCGAGAGCAGCACCGCGCCGCTTGCCGCGAGCGTGCAAACGAAGATGCGCTTTCTCGCACTCGGCGTCGGCAAATCAGTCGTGATCGACTTGCCCCGCGACGTCAAGGATGTGCTGGTCGCCGATCCGAAAATCGCCAACGCCGTCATCCGCTCGCCGCAGCGCGCCTACATCATCGGCGCGGCCGTCGGCCAAACCAACGTCGTGTTCTTCGATTCCGAAGGCCAGCAGATTGCGGCCTACGATATCGCCGTCAAGCGCGACCTCAACGGTGTGCGCGCCGCGTTGCGACAAATGCTGCCCGCGGGGGGAATCCAGGCCGAAGGCATCGGCGACAGCGTCATGCTGACCGGCTCGGTGTCCAGTCCGATCGAAGCGCAGCAGGCGGGCGACGTCGCCGCACGACTGGTGGGCGGCGCCGACAAAGTCGTCAACTCCATCGTGGTTCGCAGCCGCGACCAGGTGATGTTGAAGGTCAGCGTCGCGGAAGTACGGCGGGACATCATCAAGCAATTGGGCATCGACCTCAGTGCCAGCATGAATTACGGCACCGCGGTGGTGAATTTCAACAACGTCAACCCGTTCACCGCAAACAACGCGCCGCTCGTCCCCGGCAACAGCTTGACGGCGGCGGCCTTAAACAAAGCTGGTCTGCCCACGGTCACCGCGACCTTGCGGGCGATGGAGAGCGCGGGCGTGGTGCGCACGCTGGCGGAACCTAATCTCACGGCCATCTCCGGCGAGTCCGCGACCTTCATTTCGGGCGGCGAATTTCCAATTCCGGCCGGCGTGACTTGCCAAACGACAAGTGCGGGCGCCATCGGACAATGCCTTCAAACGGTCGTTTTCAAGAAATTCGGCATCTCGCTCAACTTCACGCCGGTGGTATTGACCGAGGGACGGATCAGCCTGCGGGTGATGACCGAAGTGTCGGAAGTCTCCCAGGAAAACGCTTTGCAGGGCGGTGTGGGCGGAACGACCATTCCCTCGATCAAGACGCGCCGCGCGGAAACCACACTGGAAATCCCCTCCGGCGGCTCGCTCGCGATGGCCGGCTTGATTCAGGAGCAAACCAAGCAAGCGGTCAACGGATTGCCCGGCATCGACCAGTTGCCGGTTCTTGGACAGCTCTTCCGGAGCCAGGACTTCGTCAACAACCAGACCGAGTTGATGGTCATCGTGACGCCGTATGTGGTTCGGGCGGTTGCGCAGAAAGAGCTATCGCGCCCCGATGATGGCTTCGCGCCCGCGTCGGATTCCCAATCCACCCTATTTGCCCAGATCAACCGGATCTACGGCATCCCCGGTCACGTCGAACCGGTTGGAAGCATTCAGGCCAACTTTGGCTTCATCATCGACTGAGACAGCGGGACGAGGGGACAAGAACGATGACAACGAAAACATCGCTCCATCGACAAAGGTTCGGCCTGCTGGGCGCGGTGTTTAGCCTTGCGGTTACGCTTGGCGCGTGCACGGAGACCACCGGAGAAATCGTGACGTCGCGCATTCCCGACGATTACCGCCAGCGGCATCCGATCGTCATTCAAGAAGCCGAACGGTCTGTCGTCATTTTCGTCGGTCACGCGCGCGGAGGTCTGTCAGCCTCGCAACGCGCCGACGTCCTCGGCCTTGCGCGGGTATGGGTCAGCGAAGGAACCGGCGCGATCGTCGCTGATGTGCCGGTCGATACGCCGAACGCACGGGCTGCGGAAAGCGCATTCCATGAAATCAAAGCGCTGCTCGCGGCCGGCGGCGTGCCTCCTCGCGGAATTACCTTGCATCACTACCATCCCGACGACCCTCGAACGCTGGCGACGATCCGGCTGAGCTATCCGAAGATCGCGGCGGTGGCCGGACCGTGCGGGCTATGGCCTGAAAGCCTGGGACCGTCGGTGAGCAACCCCAGCTATTTCGACAACAAGCCGTACTACAATTTCGGCTGTGCCTCGCAACGCAACATGGCGGCGATGATCGACAATCCGTCGGATCTCGTGCAGCCGCGCCCCGAAACCCCCGCCTATACGATTCGGCGCACCGAGGGCTTTGAAAAGTATCGCAAGGGCGAAACGACCACGACCACCTATCCCGAGGCCGAAAAGGCCAAACTCAGCGATTCAGGCAAATGATCAGCAAGGAACACGAGCCAGACACCCAGTCGCCGACCGACGATTACATCGCTCCCGCCCCGCGGGTGTCGGTGCAGGCGTTCTGCGAAACGGCGGAGACCGCCGAGGCGATCGAGTCCGCCGGCCTGGACCGACGCCTCGCCAAGGCGAATCTGACGGTCAAGATGGGGGGCATGGAAGCCGCCATCGAGACCTATCATACCGTGCCGACGCCGAACGTGATCATCCTCGAGACCGAAGGCAGCAGCGATATTCTCGTCGGTCTTGATGAACTCGCAACGGTGTGCGACGCCGGAACGCGTGTCGTCGTGATCGGCAATGAGAATGATGTCGCGCCCTATCGCGAGTTGGTGCGTCGCGGCGTCAGCGATTACGTCGTCGGACCGGTCGATACCCTCGATGTGGTTCGTTCGATCTGCGGCTTGTTCTCGGCGTCGGAGGCGGTTGCTGTCGGCCGAATCATCGCCATTGTCGGCGCCAAGGGCGGCGTCGGCGCGTCCACCGTCGCGCACAATGTGGCCTGGGCCATCGCGCACGACCTTGCGCTGGATTCCGTCGTCATCGATCTCGACCTCGCATTCGGCACCGCCAGCCTCGACTACAACAAGGATCCGCTGCAGGGAATCGCCAACGCGGTGTTCTCGCCCGATCGGCCGGATACCGCATTCATCGAACGCTTGCTGGCGAAGTGCAACGATCACCTCAGCCTGCTGGCGGCGCCGGCGGCGCTCGATCGGGTCTACGACTTCGGCGTCGATGCCTTCGATGCGGTTTTCGATACCTTGCGCATGACGACGCCATGTATCATCCTTGACATTCCCCACCAATGGTCGGGGTGGACCAGGCGCGCGCTGGTCGGCGCGGACGATATCCTGATCGTTGCCGAGCCGGACCTCGCCAACCTGCGCAATGCCAAGAATATGCTGAATTTGCTGAAGGCGGCGCGGCCCAACGACCGGCCACCGCTTTATTGCCTCAACCAGGTCGGCATGTCCAAACGACCGGAAATCACCCCGCGCGAATTCGCCAAGGCCATTGAAAGCCAGCCGATCGCGTCGATTTCGTTCGACCCGCGAACCTTCGGCACAGCGGCCAACAACGGCCAGATGATCGCGGAGCTCTCCGCCAGCCATCGCATCAGCAAGACGTTCGTGCAGATCGCGCAACAGATGACCGGCCGCGGCGACACCAAAAAACCGCGCGGCTCGCTGCTGTCGCCGATCATCAGGAAGTTGCGCGCCAGGGCGTAGCCCGGCGTTTCGCGAATCATCGCCACGACTGACGGAGCGCGTGACCCTCAATCGGGTCGCGCGACGGTTATGGCCGGCGTGTGATCGGCATCGGTCCGCGCACTGGCTTTGCGGGACAACATACGCTTCAGATAGGCGATATCGACCGCCGCTTCCTCGGGCGGCCGGTTGGCCTTCAAAATGATTTCAGCCTCGGCGACATTGCCCTTCAGGCCGACCACCAATGCGAGATTCTGCCGTACGCGCGGATCGGCATCCGCGTGACCATAGGCGCGGCGCAAGGTTTCCTCCGCCTTCGGCAGATCCTTTGAAAGGACGTAGGAAAGCCCCAGATTAGACAGCACCGAGGGTTCCTCAGGCGAGATTCGCAGCGCGCTTGCATAATATTGTCGCGCTTCCTCGCCTCGACCGAGCTGATCGAGTACCGCTCCTTGAGCCGAGAGGATCCGCCAATCGGGATCGTCGGGGGTATGGGCGCGGCTCAGCACATCGAATGCCTGCTGGAAATTGCCATTGTCGGCGAGCGCGCGACCGTATCCGGCAATGAGGGCCTTGTCAGCGGGGTGAGCGATCGTGGCCTGTTCGAGCACGGCGACCGCCTGGGACCGCTGCCCTGCGGCCCGCAGCGCCTTGCCATATTGCAACGCTGCGTCGGCGTCTTCGGGATTGGCGCGAGCGCGATCGCGATAAAATTCCACCCCGTGCTGGGGTTCGCCGGCGCGGCTTTTCTCGGCTTTCTCCCCCAACGACCCCGTAATATCCGACAGGCCATCGGTCTGACAGCTACAAAGCCCCAACAGCAGAATCACGAGCGAGGCTGTGGACGCAAGAAACCTCGCGTGGCCTTGTTGCTGGATCGATTGGCGGGGCATGTTCTTGACCTGTGATCGGCGGCTGGCCGGAAATGCTCACAGGTTAACCCTAAATTCCGGTTAAGCCGGCGGCGCCCGGTTGTAGCAACCGCACAACCTGAGCGAGTCAATCGGTATGAGCTCGCGCGCATGGACGAGCGCGACGGGCCTCGCCGATGGTTCGCCGGTCTTTTTCGATCTAATCGACGAACTGGGCGCCGAATTCGTAACCGATCCGCCATGCCAGCCGGCACTGCCGGGGGCGGCCTTCCGACAATATGATCGTGAACTCGGTGGGAACGTCGACATGTTCGGCGATCACCTTCACGCCGCCCGCCGATATGTCCGTGATGGTGCAGTCACGCGGCAACGAACCGGTCCCGAACTGGATCTTGGCGAAACTCCTGCACAGACGGCGTTCGCTCTTACGTCGATTTGCTAGCATGTCGATCCTTCACCCGCTGGCTCATTCCACACTCCAGCCGTCTTACCGAAGAAGTATTGGAATCTGCCTAGCAGGATCCCTCGCAATCTATCTGTTCTCTTTGAACTCCCTTTACCGAGTTCCGCAGGCCCGCCTGAAACGGCCGCGAATAATCGTATTGCCGGCGAAAAAATCCCGTGGCGGACTTCGATTCGGCAGCAATCCGGAAAGAGGAAATGCTTTTTTACCTTCAAACTTTAACGCTGGCTTACAGCGTAGGCCCGGATTTCTGCGGCCGTCTTTGCAGCTGATTGGCCTTTTTGAGGATTTTTTCACCAACCAAACCGCACGCCCGCGAGATGTCGGCAAGCCGCCGAACCCCTCCTCCCAGCCACGCCTTTAGCAGCGCCGCTAGATGTTTCGATCGAATATGCTACAGGGTCGCATGACCACGCCGGAGACCAGAACATGACTTCCCTGCCCGAACGCCCCGAAGGCACCGTCGACCCCAAACTGCAGGAAATTCTGGTTTGCCCGGTGACCAAGGGCCCGCTCGAATTCGATTCAGCGCGGCAGGAATTAATCTCGCGCGCGGCGAAGCTCGCCTACCCGATCCGCGACGGCATTCCGATCATGCTGCCGGAAGAGGCAAGGAAGATAGAGTAGCATGCGCGTGCGCACGTCGATCGCGGGCTCTCGCCCGCGGCGCTGACGCTACCTACAACGCTTCGCCCTTGAGAAGCCGCGGCACCTCGCCCGCTAGTCCAGCGGCCTGGCGGATGAACATGCTTTTCAGCGGCGGCGCGCGATCAACCAGCCCGAGTCCGATATCGCGCACCGTGCGCAGCAGCGTCGATCGGTTCGAGAACAACAGATTGAGCGAGTTGGTGGCAAGCCCCATGGCCATGGTGTCGAACCGCCGCCAGCGTTGATAGCGATCGAGCACGTCAGCCTGGCCGAGGTCCATGCCGAGCCGCGCGGCGTCGACGACCACCTCGGCAAGCGCGGCGACGTCCTTCAGCCCCATGTTGAGCCCCTGGCCCGCGATCGGATGAATCACATGCGCGGCGTCCCCGACCAATGCCAGCCGCTCGCCAATGAACGAGCGCGCGACGAAATAGCCGAGTGGAAAGGCGCGCGGCTTGTCGAGCGCCTTGACCTCGCCGAGATGCAGGCCAAAGCGCTGTTCGAGTTCACCGTGAAATTCATCTTCGCTTAGCGCTATGATGCGCGCCGCCTCGGCGCGTTTCTCGGTCCATACCAGCGACGAGCGCTTTCCACTCAACGGCAGGATCGCAAACGGGCCCGAGGGGAGGAAATGTTCTTCGGCGCGACCATGATGATCGCGCTCATGGCCGACCGTGACCACAATGCCGGATTGATCGTAATCCCAGCCATGGGTGGCGATCCCGGCGCGCTCGCGCAATTTCGAGCGCGCGCCATCGGCCGCCACCAGCAGGCTCGCCTCAACCACACTGCCGTCCGCCAGCGTGACGTCGACGCCGTCGCTGCGCGAGGCAAAATCCATCACGGCCGTAGCCCGTAGATCGACGCCATCGGCCGCCGCGCGCTCGACCAGCGCATCGATCAGATGACGGTTCTCGACCATATGCGCGAACGGTTCGCCTGGTTCCACATTGCCTGCGAAGGTCAGGAACACCGGGCGGGTCGCATCCTCCAATTTGGAATCGGTGACGACCATATCCAAGACCGGCTGCGCTCCGGCTGCGACCTGATCCCACACTCCGATCGCATCGAACAACCGGCGGCAGGCGGCGACAATGGCGGTAGCGCGCGGATCGCGGCTCGGCCTCGTCGCAAGCGCCGGATCGGCGACAATGATGGAAAGATCAGCGCCAAGGCCCTGGCGCAGCGCCAGCGCCAGTGCCAGCCCTGCAAACGCGCCGCCGCCGATGACAATACTTCGCTGTGCCGACATATTGGACCTTGCTCGCGACATGAAACTATACTTGCTAGCTGATTATAGCTGGGCGAGACAGATGGGCGAAACAAGGGTAGGGCCACACCGTCATTTCCGGAGGCGAGACGGGCTCGAACCCGGAATTTCGGTGCGGGATTCCGGCTTGGCGCTAACCCGCGCCCCGAAATGCCACAAAAAGTCAACGAAAGCGCTTCAATGTCCAAAAGCCTGATCGACCTGATCTCCATTCTCGACCTCGAGCCGATCGAGGTGAACATGTTTCGCGGCAACAGCCCGAAGACGAGCTGGCAGCGGGTGTTCGGCGGGCAGGTGATCGGACAGGCGATGGTGGCCGCATGCCGCACCGTCGAAGGCCGGTTGCCGCATTCGCTGCACTGCTATTTCATCCTGCCGGGCGATCCGCAAATTCCCATCATCTATGAGGTCGAACGCCTGCGCGACGGCAAGAGCTATTCGACCCGACGGGTGACCGCGATCCAGCACGGCAACGCGATTTTCTCGATCATGGTATCATTTCATGTCGAGGAACCTGGCGCATTCGACCACCAGGACAAGATGCCGGACGTTCCGCCGCCGGAAAAACTCACCGCCGAGGAAGTGGCCAAGCAGCCGATGTTCCGCGACATGCCGGAATTCATCCGCCGCTACTACGAATCCGACCGGCCGATCGAGCTGCGGCCGGTCGAACTCGGCCGCTATTTCGGCCAGAAGATCGAGGACGGCCGTATCCATGTCTGGATCCGCACCGCGTCGAAACTCCCCGACGATCCGGCGCTGCATATGTGCGCGCTGGCCTATGCGTCGGACTTCTCGCTGCTCGATGCGGCGATGGCGCGCTACGGCCGGACGCTGTTCGACAAGCGCATGATGCCGGCGAGTCTTGATCACGCGATGTGGTTTCACCGGCCGTTTCGGGCCGACGAATGGCTGCTTTACGCCCAGGACTCTCCGAGCGCGCGCGGCGGGCGCGGCCTGACCCGAGGCATGATCTTCAAGCAGGACGGCACGCTGATCGCGTCGGTCGCGCAGGAAGGCTCGCTTCGCGAGCGCAAGTGATCGCGCTTACGCGTTGGCGTAACCGTCTCGTTCGACCAGGGAGAATTGCGACACGCTCCAGCGAGCGTACCATGCGAACGCCCAGGGGATGGGGATGATCAACGCCACCGCCAACACGAACAGCAGTGTTCGCCACAAGATTTGCCAACCCGTTGCATTGAAGCTGATCTGCCGCCGCGTGCCCTGGATATGACGGCACATCCATCGCGCCCATGCCGTCCAGACCCAAGCCCAACCAATGACAGAGATGAGCGATACAAACGCCAGACTATACCAGCCGATGTAACCCCAGGCGCTCCCGGAGAAGGTTAGAGGGCGCACATGGCCGTCCGGACTAATGTTCACGACAAGCCATCTGAGGACCATCCACCAGAAAAACCCTTCGATTGGCACGAGAGCGAATGTCAAATAACCACTGTCGGCAAATTTGGCCCACTCAAAGAGCCCCTGGATGACGAAGACATACCAGATGTCGGCGGGGTTGCCCGTGAAGACTGCATCGGGCCGCTGCGGAAAGCGCAAATGCGCCACCAGCCATCGATAGAACGCTGTCGCGGCCCACGGCGCTGGTATCACGAGCGCGATGCCGAGCGTGGCGAGCAGCCATCGCCCAAGCAGTGCCCAGGTGCCGAAATCGGCTGACAATGTTTGGTTGGCCCGGATATCGCCCGCGGAAAGAGCGCTCGAAGACGGTAAGGCGGACGGGGCCGCGTCGCGCATCAGGCCAGGAATATCTCCCGCCCTGCGCCAATCCGTCATGCCTTCGCTCCAGACCAGCGTGTCGGCGCCGACCGTGCCTCGGGCGATGAATTCGCGGAGTTGGGCTTCCGCATAAGGGCCTTGTTGCTGGCCTTGGAACGCAAAAAACCAGGATCGGTCTGCCATTCACCCCCCTTGGCGTTGCAGCAAGCCGCCAATCCAGCAAGACCGCAGGTGATGAAACCGCATTTTCGGCGGGTTACCCCCTGTGCCTACGCGGGCACGCTACCGATCCGGGGCCGGCTCCGGCAATCGTTTTTCGCGACCGCCTGCAAACTTTTTGTGCCATTCGCACAGAAAGATGCCAGACTTGTACGGGACGCAAATCGCGGCGCGACCGCAATTCAGAATTCGAGAATGAAGGCCTGAACATGAAGCTCGTTGTCGCCATTATCAAACCCTTCAAGCTTGACGAAGTCCGCCAGGCGCTGACCACCATCGGCGTCCACGGCATGACCGTGACCGAGGTCAAGGGTTACGGCCGCCAGAAGGGCCATACAGAGATCTATCGCGGCGCGGAATATGTGGTGAATTTTCTGCCGAAACTGCGGATCGAAATCGCCGTCGCGTCGGACCTCGCCGACAAGGCGGTGGAAGTCATTACCTCGAGCGCGCGCACCGGTCAGATCGGCGACGGCAAGATATTCGTAACGCCGATCGATCATGCGCTGCGGATCCGGACCGGCGAAACCGACAGCGACGCGCTCTAAAGTTCGCCACGCTCCCGTCGCAAACGCGCCGGGATCGGACTTGCGATCAAATAGCAAATCGGGCTGCGGAAATACCAAAGACGGCACCTGTTAGTGATGGTGAGCGCCGCGACTCTCGCTGCCAGTGCCGACGCGCTGCGGCACCCTGAGGCAGATTCCTTTATCTAAATACCGTTTTACTGCCCTTGTCGTGGGCATGATGACGTCGCGACTCCGGCTTGCCCATGTTATGAGCTGACATGCCTAGGGTTTGGGCGCGGCCGAATGGCATGGTTCCGGACAGGTCCAGCAAACCCCGAAAAGGTCCGCGTTCATAGTCCGTTAGGGAAGGCGATCGATCTGGCACGGCATTTGATTCTATCGGCGCGGCTATGCCCGCGTAGTGAACTTCTCCGCGTGGTGAATCTCAGTCGAGAACGCTCGGTCATGGCCGGATCCGGGCCCTAGCGGGGATAGTACCCATGAAAATTGTTATGGCGATCATCAAGCCATTCAAGCTCGAAGAAGTCCGTGACGCCCTGACCGCCATCGGCGTCCACGGTCTGACGGTGACGGAAGTCAAGGGATATGGCCGACAGAAGGGCCACACCGAAATCTATCGCGGCGCTGAATATGCGGTGAGCTTTCTCCCCAAGATCAAGATTGAGGTCGCGGTCGCCACGGATCAGGTTGACAAAACCATCGAGGCGATCACGTCGGCCGCAAAAACCGGACAAATCGGCGACGGCAAGATTTTCGTCATCAACCTCGACCACGCGGTTCGCATTCGGACCGGTGAGGCAGATGCCGCGGCACTCTGATCTCGCGCTCAACCTTTCCAATCAGGAGTAAACCAAAATGACGTTCAAGCGTCCCTACAGCGCGGGATTGGCGGCCCTCGCAGTCGGCCTGCTCGCCGCGACCGCTGCTTGTGCGGAGCCAACCGTCAACAAGGGCGACAACGCCTGGATGCTGACGGCGACGGTGCTGGTGCTGTTGATGACGATCCCCGGCCTTGCGCTGTTTTATGGCGGTCTGGTTCGTTCCAAGAACATGCTCTCGGTGCTGATGCAGGTTTTCTACACCGTATGCATCGTCGTCATCATCTGGGCGGTTTATGGCTATAGCCTTGCCTTCACCGGCGGATCCGATTTCATCGGCGGCTTCTCCAAGGCTTTCCTGATGGGCGTAACTGCGGACTCCAAGGCAGCGACGTTCAGCGTCGACGCCAACATCTCCGAGCTGGTCTATGTCTGCTTCCAGATGACGTTTGCGGCCATTACGCCTGCGCTCATCCTCGGCGCCTTCGCCGAACGCATGAAGTTTTCGGCCGTGGCCCTGTTCATCCCGCTCTGGGTGACGGTGGTTTATTTCCCGATCGCGCACATGGTCTGGTACTGGGCCGGCCCGGACGCGATCTCGGACGCGGTCAAGGCGATCGCGGCGGCCGGAAGCGACGCGGCGGCGAAGGCCGGGGCCGAAGCCAGGCTTGCTGAAGTCAACGCCGATGCCGGCTGGATCTACAAGAAGGGCGCGATCGATTTCGCAGGCGGCACCGTGGTGCATATCAACGCCGGCATCGCCGGTTTGGTCGGCGCGCTGCTGATCGGCAAGCGCGTCGGCTACGGCAAGGATCTGATGGCGCCGCATTCGCTGACGATGTCCATGATCGGCGCCTCGCTGCTCTGGGTGGGCTGGTTCGGATTCAACGCCGGATCAAATCTCGAAGCCACCGGCGGCGCCGCGCTCGCCATGACCAACTCCTTTGTCGCCACCGCGGCGGCGGCGCTGTCCTGGATGTTCGCGGAGTGGATGATCAAGGGTCATCCGTCCGTGCTCGGCGCCATCTCGGGCGCGGTGGCGGGGCTTGTGGCGGTGACGCCCGCGGCCGGCTATGCCGGTCCGATGGGAGCAATCGTGCTCGGCCTCGTCGTCGGCGTGGTCTGTCTGTTCTTCGTCACCGTGGTCAAGAATGCGCTCGGCTATGACGACTCGCTCGACGTGTTCGGAGTCCACTGCATCGGGGGAATCATCGGCGCGCTCGGCACCGGCATCCTGGTCAATCCGGCGCTCGGCGGTGCCGGCATCATGGATTACACCACCGGCAAGATTGCCGACTACGCGTTCGGCGCGCAGATGACCTCCCAGCTCTGGGGCGTCTGCACCACGCTGGTGTGGTCGGGCGTCGGTTCGGCAATTCTCTACAAGATGGTCGATGTGATCGTCGGCCTGCGCGCCAATGTCGAAAGCGAGCGTGAGGGCCTTGACCTCACCGAGCACACCGAGCGCGCCTACAATATGTGAGTTCTCCCGAGGGCGCGATCTCGCGAGAGATCACGCCCAGAACTACGGTTTGGGCACATACCCGGCAATGCCCCGACCGTCGAGGGGCTCCAGCGCAAGTTGGAGCCCCTTTCTTTTTCCTTTCTTCGCAGTGACTGAAATTTCAGTTGAACTTCGGTGGAAGCCGGGTTTTACAGATGTCATCGGCGGTTCCTGTATCGGGGACGACTGATGAGGCAGACGACAGCTCACTTCGTTTTCACGCTTTCAGGCGCGGGCTGCCTGGTCCAGGCGCTGAGGAAGGCCGGGCGAGACGATCAGGTCGTTGCCTCCTTCGATGACCTTAGCTTCGGACCGATCAATCCTCCCGATCCGGCACTGCGCAGGAAATGGGTCGAGAACGAGCTCGGCCGGACAGATTGGCACGAGATGAGCGCCGAGTCGGAGCGGGACTGGAACGACGCGCTTTTCCCCGGCCATCGCAAGGTCGCGTGGCTGACGCGGCGATCCGCGATGGAATATGCGGGCTTTCTCGAGTGGTTGTGGCGGCTTGGCGACGCACCGTGCGAGATGGTTGATCTGAGCGAAGTCAAAGTCTCCCATTTGCCGGAGCATGGCCCACCCCGACCGCCGCGGTTGGCGATAAGTCTGGCTATGCTTCATCCTGATACAATACGTAACGACAGGCTGTGGGACTTGGCCGCGCCATTGCAATTGACCACGCGCGGCCGATATTTCGATCTCTGGCGGCAACTTCGCTCGGAAAATGCGCCGCTGCGCGTCATCGATGGCGACAAACTTGTCTCGACGCCAATTTCCTTTTTCGATTCGGCGTTGATGTCGCAGGTGACGGAAAATTGGCAGAAAGTATCGAGGGTCATCGGCCCCGCAATGGCCTCCCAAATGGATTTTGATATCGTTCAAACCGACGATTTGCTATTGGCGGCTCGCATCAATGCTCTGGCAGAAAGCGGTCGCCTGGAAATTCGGGGCAAATCCGCCCTTGAAATTCTCGATAGCGAGGTGAGGTTGTCGGCGGTGCGGTAGCGGGTCCGGATCGAGCCCAGAGTGCAATCGGCGCCGTACAGCGCTTGATTGTAATTCGTATTTCACCGCGCTCCGTCGGCGCTTCTGTTTCAAGCCCCATCCGGCGTGATCAGCACCACTGTCGGGAAGTAATTTCGATAACGCCGCCCATCGCGAGTGAGCAGTGGCAATTCTTCGACTGCGGCATGGGCACCGATAAAGAAGTCGGACAGTACGCCAGTGCGAGTCCCGCCAGCACGCCGATATTTAATGAAGGCTTTGCCCGCGAGAAACAAGGCCATCCGCGGTGTCGGCAGGATCGTGACGTTGGCGACAGCCAATGCGGATTCGAATTCCTCGATCGTGAAATAGCGGGTCGATGTCTCTGCATAAACGATATCGTTGATTAACAACGGGCCTTTGAGCGCCGCCTGCTCCAAATGGTCCAGCGACCAATCAGACCATTTTGGATCGTCGATCAGAAGGTCGATCAGCACGTTCGAATCTACCAACGTCACCTGCTAATCCCCGCGAAGTAACGCCATGATCTCGTCGGTAGACATGCCTCGGCCCGCATGACCACGCAGGCTTGCGAGCCGGCTTTGTTGTTGCGTGCTTGTGTCGGCCTTTTCTAGGACGATGCTCCCGTCGGCGGCGCGGCGAAAGGCGATCTGACTGCCTGGACCTATCCCTAAGTGATCGCGGACCGGCTTTGGGATAGTGACCTGGCCCTTGCGTGTAACCTTGGTTGCCACTGTAACCCTCCGAAAGTAATACCCCAGAATGATATGGTAATACCGGCCAAATTGTCCAGTTCGGTCGATGGTTAATCGCGTCTTAACCTCGCCGTATCTATGGTGGTTTGATCCGCATCTGACCGGTCTCACCTGCGACCGGCGGCCTCAAGAGTGCTGGCGCGACAAGTATGGCCATGACCGCATCATCCCGCGCGCCGCAGGGCGGCGGAAGCCAGGACAGCGAACGCTCGCCCTTCTTGCGGGTCACCGAATTGCTGGCCCCGTACCAGCCCACCAAGCCATTGATATCGCTATCATTGGGGGAGCCACAGCATCCGGTACCGGACTTCGTCGGCCCGGTGCTGGCCAAACATACCGCCGAGTTCGGCCGCTATCCGATCGCCAAAGGCATCGAGCCGTTTCGGCGCGCGGCGGCGAGATGGCTTGGCCGGCGATTTGACCTGCCGCGCCAGATCGATCCGGAGTCCGAACTGCTGGTGCTGAACGGCAGCCGCGAGGGGTTGTTTTTCGCCGCCCTTACCGCCGCCCGCTATGTCGGCGAGCGCAGGGGCAGGCCCGCGATCCTGATGCCCAATCCATTTTACCCCGCCTATGGCGCCGGCGCGCGCGCCGCCGGCTGCGAATCGATCTATCTGCCGACCACGCCCGCCAACGGATTCCTGCCCGACCTTGACGCGCTCGATGACGCGACGCTGGCAAGAACCGTGGCGATCTACATCGCCTCGCCGGCGAATCCGCAGGGCGCGGTGGCTACACCGGAATATTTCGGCCGCCTGAAAATGCTCGCCGATCGCTTCGGCTTCATGGTCTTGAGCGACGAATGCTATTCGGAAATTTACACGCAACGCGCGCCCGGCAGCATGCTGGAATGTGCGGGTGCGGATTTTTCCAATGTCGTCGCATTTCAGTCGCTCTCGAAGCGATCGAACCTGCCCGGCATGCGGGTCGGCTTTGCCGCCGGCGACAAGAAATTTCTCGCCCTGTTTCACGAGCTGCGCAACGTCGCAGCACCCCAGGTGCCGGTGCCGCTGCAGCATGTGGCGGTCGCCGCCTACAGCGACGAGGTGCATGTCGAGGAAAACCGCAGGCTATACCGGATCAAGTTCGATCTCGCCGACCAGATTCTCGGCAACCGCTATGGCTATTCGCGTCCGGCCGGCGGCTTCTGCGTGTGGCTCGATGTGTCGGCCAGGGGTGGCGACGAGGCCGCCGCCGTGAGGCTCTACAGGGACGGCGGCGTCCGCGTGGTGCCCGGGAGTTATTTGGCGCGGCAGCAGCCCGACGGCAGCAATCCCGGTGCGGATTATATTCGTCTGGCGCTGGTGGCGGACCGTGAAACCACGGCCGAGGCATTGCACCGGCTGGTCGAAATTTTGGACTGAAGCATGATCTTGAAAAGTGCGAAGCGGTTTTTCCGGAGGGATCATGCTCAAACAAGCAGATGAGAATGTGATCATTCGATCGCCACACAATCCAGTCGCGAAGGCTTAGATGAGCATGCCGGCGATCGAACGTGTCATTCCTCTGGTCGGCCAGTTGCCGGCGGCGATCCGCGAGGCGCTGGCACGGCGCGTGCGCGAACTCGCCGGTTTGGCATTGCTGACGCTTTCCGGCGGCGCGGCCGCGGCGCTGATGACCTGGTCGGTGCTGGATCCAAGCCTCAGCCACGCGACATCGCGCCCGATCCGCAACATCGCCGGCTATCCTGGTGCGATCGGCGCCGATCTCCTGATGCAGATTCTCGGCCTCGGCGCGATCATGCTGATCCTGCCGGTCGCGGTGTGGGGTTGGCGCATGCTGACCCACCGTAGCTTCGACCGCGAAGCGCTGCGGCTCGGCTCGTGGATTTTGTGCACCATATTGGCAGCCGGCTTTGCCAGCTGCTGGCCGCATGGCGGAGCATGGCCGCTGCCGACCGGACTTGGCGGCGTGGTGGGCGACGCGCTGGTGCGCGCGCCGGCCGTGGTGTTCGGTCCACCTGGCTTCATCTATAAGCTTATGCTGGGCGGCATCCTCGGCATCGCAATGCTCGCGACATTCCTCGTCTCCGGCGGCATGGGTTCGCGTCCGCGGGAAGATGAATTGACTCCGATCGAGGACGACGAGGCGCCGTTTATCGAGGAGAGTGACCGCGGCTCGATCTCGCTGGGATGGGCGGTGCACGCCGTGATGAGCGCGAAGGCGCGGCTGTCATGGTTGCTTAACCTCGCTTATGGCTCGCTGGTGGCAAGCGCGCCGCCGCAGCGCGCCTTTTCGTTCGAACGCCAGGAACCCGTTCTTGGCGGCCGTGCGGGTCCCTCGCTCGCACCGCGGTCCGACGAGGATTTCGACGACGACGAAGAGGACGACGACATTCCGCGCGCCCCGCGCAAGAAGCCGGCCCCTCGCGCGCCCGCGCGTAGATCCTCCGAGCGGTTCGAGCTGCCGTCGGTATCGGTCCTGACCGCGCCAAGAGCCTCGGACCGTCAGCCACTCAGCAGGTCGGAATTGGAATCCAATTCACGCGCGCTGGAAGGCGTGCTTGGCGATTTCGGGGTCCGCGGCGAAATCGTCAAAGCCCACCCCGGGCCGGTGGTGACGCTGTATGAGCTCGAGCCCGCGCCCGGCATCAAATCGTCGCGCGTGATCGGATTGGCCGACGACATCGCACGCTCGATGAGCGCGCTCTCGGCGCGCGTCGCGGTGGTTCCCGGCCGCAACGCCATCGGCATCGAATTGCCGAACGCGCACCGCGAAAAGGTCTATTTGCGCGAATTGCTTTCGATGAAGGACGGCAACGAGTCGGTTGCGAAACTACCGCTCTGTCTCGGCAAGAACATCGGCGGCGAATCGATCATCGTCGATCTGGCGCGCATGCCGCATCTGCTGATCGCCGGCACCACCGGCTCCGGCAAATCGGTCGCCATCAACACCATGATCCTCAGCCTCGTCTACCGGCTGCGACCGGACCAATGCCGGCTGATCATGGTCGATCCAAAAATGCTCGAACTCTCCGTCTATGACGGCATCCCGCATCTGCTGACGCCGGTCGTGACCGACCCCAAGAAAGCCGTGGTCGCGCTGAAATGGGCCGTGCGCGAGATGGAGGAGCGCTACAAGAGGATGTCCAAGCTCGGCGTGCGCAACATCGACGGCTACAATCAGCGCCTGGCGGAAGCAAAATCCAGGGGCGAGGAGCTGACGCGGACCGTGCATACCGGCTTCGACAAGGAAACCGGCAAGGCCATTTATGAGGCGGAGAAGCTCGACCTCGAGCCGCTGCCCCACATCGTCATCATCGTCGACGAGATGGCTGACCTGATGATGGTCGCCGGCAAGGATATCGAAGGCGCCGTGCAGCGGCTGGCGCAAATGGCGCGCGCCGCGGGCCTGCATGTGATCCTCGCGACCCAACGGCCGTCGGTCGACGTCATCACCGGCACCATCAAGGCGAACTTTCCGACCCGCATCTCGTTTCAGGTCACCTCGAAAATCGACAGCCGCACCATTCTCGGCGAAATGGGCGCCGAGCAGCTGCTCGGGCAAGGCGACATGCTCTATATGGCCGGCGGCGGGCGCATCAGCCGCGTGCACGGACCTTTCGTCTCCGACGAGGAGGTCGAGAAGGTGGTGCGCCATCTCAAGTCGCAAGGCTCGCCGGAATATCTCGAAGCGGTCACCGCGGAGGAGCCGACCGATGAGGATGGCGCGGTGTTCGATTCCACCGGCATGGGTGGCGACGGCGGCGGCGACCTGTTCGCGCAGGCGGTGGCGATCGTCAAGCGCGACCGCAAAGCCTCGACCAGCTATATTCAGCGCCGGCTGCAAATCGGATATAACCGCGCCGCCTCGCTGATGGAACGGATGGAACTTGAGGGCATCGTCGGGCAGGCCAATCATGCCGGCAAGCGGGAAATTCTGGTCGAAGAAGAAGAAGGGCGCTTTTGAGTGGTCCCTTGCGTCCGGGAACCCAAGGAATTGCGATTATCTTTTCACAGAAAAACGATAACTCCTTTTGCACAAAGCACGATAAAAGGCCCGAAAGCCGGCAGGAAGATGCGTTGACTAGAAATCAGAAATCTCGAATGGCCGCACTATTTTCCATCCGCGCCAGACGCACCGCGTTGGTGGTCGTGATCGCGGCATCGATCGGCGGCGCCGCAGCGCCGTCATTTGCGCAGACCGCGGCACCGAGCGTTCCGATTCCCAAGCCGGCGCCAAAGGGGCGCGACACCCAGACGAGCGCGGCGGACGGGCAAAGAGGACCTGTCACGACCGGCGCAACTCAGGCGCCGAATCCGGTCATTCCCGATCCGCGCCGCAACGTCCCGGCCAGTATTTTTGCGACCTTCGATGACAAGCAAAAAGCGCAAGCCGCCAGGGTGAGTAACTATCTTTCGTCGCTGCAGACCGTATCCGGAAACTTCGTCCAGGTCGGACCTGACGGCACCAAGACCAAGGGCGAGTTCTACATCCAGAAGCCCGGCAAGGTGCGGTTCGAATATGAGGCGCCCAGCCCGATCGCGATTATCGCCGATGGATCGATGTTGGCGGTGCGCGATCGCAAGCTTTCAACCCAGGACATCTATCCGTTGTCGCAAACGCCATTGCGATATCTGCTGTCGGACCGCATCGACCTGTTGAAGGACACCAACGTCGTCAGCGTGACCGCCGACGAACTTTTCATCAGCATCACCATCGAGGAAAAGCAACTATTGATCGGCACCAGCCGCCTGTTGCTGATGGTTGGCGCCAAGGATGGCCAGCTCAAGCAATGGACGGTGACCGACCCGCAAGGCTATGACACCACGGTCGCGGTTTACAATCTCGATACCTCCAGGAAAGTCGATCCCGGCCTGTTCAAAATCGATTTCACCGATCATTCGATACCGATGCCGCCGGGTTAGGTCCAATTCCTCCTGGATCATGATGCGATTAAGCTGAACCGCATCATGATCTCATCTCTTTGTTTGAGCATGATCTCCGCGCAAACGCTTCGCGTTTGTCGCGAGGGAAAACCGGTTTCCACTTTTCCGGATCATGCTCTGGTGTCCCGAATCCGAAGTTCGCGCTCCCTTGCCGGCGCCGTCTTGTTGTCTGAAAATGATCGCTTCGGAAAACCGTTTTCCACTCTTTTGGATCATGCGCTAGAAGATCATTGTTGATTGCGGGAGGCAGACGTGCGTCATCACGGCACGGCTTCTCGTATTGCGGTTCCTCATGCGGCTTTCCCTGACGACCTGGAATATCAATTCGGTGCGCCTGCGCATCGATCTGGTGGCGAAATTCATCAAATCGGCAAGGCCGGATGTGTTGTGCCTGCAGGAAACCAAATGCATCGACGATGCGTTTCCGCTGAAGCGCTTCAGGCGTCTTGGCTATGAACACGTCGCGCTGAATGGACAGAAGGGCTATCACGGCGTCGCCATCATCTCGAAATTGCCGTTCGACAAGACCGACATCCGTACCTTCTGCGACAAGATCGATTCGCGCCACATTTCGGTCGAGTTCGGCGAAAAGGCCCAGCTATCAAGGCCGCTGGTGCTGCATAATTTCTACGTCCCGGCCGGCGGCGATATTCCAGATCCCGCGCTCAATCCGAAGTTCGAGCACAAGCTTCGCTTTCTCGATGAGATGAAAGCCTGCGAACCACTGCATCCGCGCGGCGACGATCGCCATGTCCTGGTCGGCGATCTCAACGTCGCACCCCATGAGAACGACGTCTGGTCGCACAAGCAATTGTTGAAAGTGGTGTCCCATACCCCGATCGAATGCGAGAAGCTCTTGGCGGCGCAAACCGAGGGCGAGTGGATCGACGTGGCACGGCACCGCATCCCGCTGTCGGAAAAAGTCTATACCTGGTGGAGCTACCGCGCCGCGGACTGGACCATGGGAAATCGCGGCCGAAGGCTCGATCACATCTGGATTTCGCGCGCGCTAAAGGAGCTGGTCAGCGATTTCCGCATCAGCCGCGACGCGCGCGCTTGGCAAAGGCCATCCGACCACGTTCCGGTGACGGTGACGCTGGAAGTGTGAGGCTTCTATTTCGTCATTCCGGGGTGCGCGAGGCGCGAACCCGGAACGACGATTCGCTAGATCAAATACTCAGCTTTGCGCCGGCCATCAGGATGTCGCTGGCAATCTGGCTCGAGCGGCTGGCAAATTCATCGCGCAAGCGCCGCGCCGCGGCGGGATCGCTCTCCAGCACACGTTGGAACAAGCTTCGGGCGATCCGGATTACCGATGAATGCTCCAACGCGATGGCGGTAGCGGGCCGCTGCATCGCGGCGACGAGCGCGAGCTCCCCGATCAGTGCGCCCGGGCCGGCGACGAGCGCTGCACCAGCGCCGTCCTCAATGCGAAATGCGCCGTGCTGAACGACAAATCCGGCATCGGCATCATCGCCCGCGTTGAAGAGCGCGGTATCGCGCGCGACATCCCGTTGCTCCGAGCCGATCGCGAGCATGCGCAAAGCCGTCGTCCCCAACAGGCGCAGTGTCGGGACAAGTTCGAGCAAGGCAACATCATCTTCGATCGACATGAAAAACCAGTCGCGCGATCCCGAATCGTTCTTCGAATCGTATCACGGCACCAGCTTGTAGCCACCGGCTTCCGTCACCAATATCTCGGGATTGGCCGCGTCCTTCTCGATCTTTTGGCGGAGACGATAGATATGGGTTTCCAGGGTGTGCGTGGTGACACCCGAATTATAGCCCCAGACTTCCTGCAACAGTGTCTCGCGGGATACCGGCAGCTGGCCGGCGCGATATAGGAACCGCAGGATCGCGGTTTCCTTTTCGGTCAGGCGCACCTTGCGCGCATTGGCGCCGGTCAGCATTTTGGAGCCGGGCCGGAAACTATAGGGACCGACCGAAAACACCGCATCTTCGCTGGCTTCGTGCTGACGCAATTGCGCCCGAATCCGCGCCAGCAGCACCGCGAAGCGGAACGGTTTGGCGACATAGTCATTGGCGCCGGATTCGAGCCCGAGGATGGTATCCGAATCGGTATCGTGTCCGGTCAGCATGATGATCGGAGCCTTGAAGCCGCCCTTGCGCAAGGAGCGGACGACCTCGCGGCCGTCGGTATCCGGCAACCCGACATCCATCAGCACGAGATCGGGGGCATCGGCCTTGGCCGCGGTAGCACCCTTGGCGCCGGTGTCGACGGCGGAAGCTTCGAATTCGTCGTGTAGCGATAATTGCTCCACCAGCGTGTCGCGCAGATCGGTATCGTCATCCACGATCAGGATCTTGCGGGCGTTGGCCATGGGTACAATCCTTTGGGGGGCGCGAGCCCAAGCAGCTTGGGCCGGGTCTTGGTTGGTAAAATCAGGGTTCGTCAGCACTTGTTCGTGTTGAGGTAGGGGGCTGTTACGGATTCACAAGCCAAAACGCAATCTATCCTAGAATTCTCACGCTTTGAGATGAATGTCCTGTAATGCCGCCAAATCGAACCTCACGCGGCAATCTAGAGACTCCCGTGGAACATGGATAATTCCAGCATTTCAAACGTTTACCGAACAAAATCCGGTGAGCGGCCATGGCGCCGGATCAGCATCCGGGCTGCCACCGGCAATTCCCGCCGGGGCTGGCTTACAGCTGGTGGGCAAACCATCCCGGTCGCCCTTGGACGCGGCGGGATCATCGCCAACAAGCGCGAGGGCGACGGCGGGACCCCCAAAGGCACCTTCCGGCCGCGGCGATTGTGGTGGCGCGCCGACCGCCACTACCGGCCACGCAGCTTATTGCCTATTCGCGCCATCCGGCCGGAGGACGCCTGGTGCGAGGACCCCCACAGCCGCCATTACAACCGGCCGGTACGGCTGGAACGCGACCGCGCCGGCGATCGCCTCCTGCGTGACGACCACCTCTACGATTTCATCATCGAGATCGATCACAACACCGCCCCGCGCATTGCCGGCCGCGGCAGCGCGGTATTCTTGCATCTGGCGCGCGACAATTTTTCTCCGACGGCCGGATGCGTTTCGATGACGAAATCGGCGATGCTCCGGCTATTGCGGCGGCTCGGACCGCGGACGAAGATTGTGATCGGGTGACGTGCGCGGTTCGAGTCAGGCTCACCGCGGGCGCGAAGCCAGGCAATCCGCGACGGCTCACCGCTTCCCGAAAATCGCTGACCCGACGCGCACATGGGTGGCGCCGAGCGCGATCGCAATCGCGAAGTCGGCGCTCATGCCCATCGATAGATTCCTCAGTCCATTGCGGGCAGCGATCTTCGCGGTCAGCGCGAAGTGCGGTGCCGGTGGGTCGTTGACGGGGGGAATGCACATCAAGCCGGAGATCGGCAGGCCGTATTTCTCGCGGCAGCTCGTGATGAAACTGTCCGCCTCCGCTGGCGCGACGCCGGCCTTTTGCGGCTCCTCGCCGGTGTTGAGCTGGACGAACAATTGAGGTCGCCGCTTTTGAGAACCGAATTCCTTGGCCAAGGCCTCGCAAATGCTCGGACGATCGACCGAATGGATCGCGTCGAACAGCGCCACGGCTTCCTTTGCCTTGTTGGATTGCAGCGGCCCGATCAGATGCAACGCGATGCCGGGATAAGCCGACATCAACGCCGGCCATTTTGCCTTGGCCTCCTGAACGCGATTCTCCCCGAAGACCCGTTGCCCAGCTTCGATCACCGGTGCGATTGCCTCGGCATCGAACGTCTTGGAGACGGCGACCAGCGTGACCGACGAGCGATCCCGGCGCGCCTGCTTGCACGCGCGCTTGATGTCATCTTCGACCGCGGAAAGCCCGGTTGGTAAATGCGCGGTTAGCGGAGCTGAGTTTTCAGACACGGTGTCATCTGCCGATTCGCAAGCGTGGCATCATTCGAATTTTACCGAGTTCGAGAAAGGCTTCTTGAATCCTTGCCTATACCCTGCGGCAGCGGTCGGGGGACTAAGATGTTCGGCGTCAGTTTCAACCGCAAAGCGATGAAACTAAACAAACTTCTCGGCATCCGCGCCAGGCTGGCGTTGCTAGCGTTGATCCTGGTGGCGCCGCTGATGCTGGAGCGCGCCCGCTCGCTGGAGGACGCCCGCAACAAGCGGATCGCGCTTGCCTACACGGAATTCGCAAGGATCGCACAGCACAGCGCCGACGGCCAGCGGGAAGTTATTTCGTCGGTCGAGGCGATGCTGAAATCGGCGGCCCATATCTACGCCTCGACCGAGGCCACCGGTCACAGTTGCGACATCTTGCGCGACAGCCTTCCGGTCAATCTGCCGTGGATCCGCAATCTGATGATCGCCGGCGAGGATGGCCGAATCCAATGCGCGACGCTCGACACACTCGTCGGCCTCGACCTGAGCGATCGCGCCTATTTCAAGAACGCGCAGCAAACCCGTGACATCGTCTTCAGCGACTTTCTGCTCGCCAAATCTGACAGTCGGCCGATCACGATCGCCGCGTATCCGGTGTCGGCCATCGATCGCAAGGCGAACGCCGTTATCGTTGTCGGCGTCAACCTCGAGTGGATGTCCAGGATCATGAGCGAGCTCAGCGATCGGCCGGGCATCTTGGCGGTTCTGGTCGACAGCATCGGCACCGTGCTCGCCGCGCCAACCGATCAGGCCGGCATGATCGGCCGACCTTTGCATGACGTAGCGATGTTGTCGGCGGTCGCCGCAAGGGCGATGAATCCGGAACAGGCGGCGGGACTGCTTTCGTACGTTGCTGCCGACGGCTCCAATCGCACGGTGAATTTTGCGCGCATACCCGGCACGCAATCGCGCCTGGTTGTCAGTATCGATGAGGCCAAGGTGGCCGCGGACATCAACCGCGACATTCGCACCGCCTATCTGCAACTAGGGTTCGTCTGCCTGTTCGTCCTGCTCGGCGCCCTGGTCGCCGCGAAAGCGCTTATCCTCTGGCCGATCGACACGATGGTGGCCATCGCAAAGCGATTCGGCCGAGGCGAATGGTCGGTACGTGCGGCAAATAACCGATTGCCGGCTGAATTTGTGCTGCTGGCCAGCGCGTTCGACACCATGGCAGCCCAGCTCGCCGAGCGCGAGCGTGAATTGATCGCCAGCAACGACCGGCTGACCGTGATGGCGTCCATGGACATGCTCTCCGGCCTTGCCAACCGCCGCGGATTCCAGAGCCGGCTCGATTTCGAATGGATGAAAGCCCGGCAGAACAATAGCGAATTGTCGCTGTTGATGATCGACGTCGATCACTTCAAGCTGTTCAATGACACCTATGGCCATCCCGAAGGCGATGCCTGTCTCACCCGGCTCGGCGATACGCTGGCCGGCATTGCCGCCGAGACCATGGGCTTTGCCGGACGCTATGGCGGCGAGGAGTTCTGCCTGTTGTTGCCCAACACCGCCGCTGCCCGCGCGCTCGAGGTCGGCGAGACGGTGCGCGCCGCCGTGCTGGCCCTCGCGGTGCCCCACGCTACCTCCAGCCATCAGACCGTCACAGTCAGCATCGGCATCGCCTGCACCACGCCAGACGACAGCCAACACCCTGGCGATCTGATCGAAGCCGCCGACGCCAGCCTCTATGCCGCCAAACGCGGGGGCCGCAACATCGTCGTCGCGCACGGCCTCGGGCGGGCCGACGACGGCGCTGGGCCGATGGCGCTGGCGAGCTAGCTTGTTCCTTCCGGTTGCCGCAAGGGGCGACGGGCGCGTGGACGACACGACCCGTTGACCCCTAAGCCGCTTTTGTGGCCTAGTCCGCCGTCCTTTTGGCCGGCCCCGAATCCACTAAAAGCCTTATGTTTCCATGACCTCCGAACGCTATAACGCCCGCGAATCCGAGCCGCGCTGGCAACGCCAGTGGGACGAAAAGGCGATCTTCGCCGCCAAAAACGACGACAAGCGGCCGAAATATTACGTGCTCGAGATGTTCCCCTATCCGTCTGGGCGCATCCATATCGGCCATGTCCGCAACTACACCCTCGGCGACGTATTGGCGCGCTTTATGCGCGCCAAGGGTTTCAACGTGCTCCACCCGATGGGCTGGGACGCGTTTGGGCTGCCGGCGGAAAATGCCGCGATCGAGCGCAAGGTCGCGCCGAAGCAATGGACCTACGACAACATCGCCGCGATGAAAAAACAGTTGCGGTCGATCGGGCTGTCGCTCGACTGGTCACGCGAATTCGCGACCTGCGACCCCAGCTACTACAAACACCAGCAGAAGATGTTCAACGATTTCCTGCGCGCCGGATTGGCCGAGCGCGAGAAGCGCAAGATCAATTGGGATCCAGTCGACATGACCGTGCTCGCCAACGAGCAGGTGATCGATGGCCGTGGCTGGCGCTCCGGCGCCGTGGTCGAACAGCGCGAGATGAACCAGTGGGTCTTCAAGATCACGAAGTACTCGCAGGAGCTACTGGACGCGCTCGACACGCTCGATCGCTGGCCCGACAAGGTGCGGCTGATGCAGCGCAATTGGATCGGGCGTTCGGAAGGTTTGCTGATCCGCTTTGCGCTCGATGCTGCCACGACGCCGGATGGCGAAACCGAACTGAAGATCTTCACGACGCGGCCCGACACCCTGTTCGGCGCCAAATTCATGGCGATCGCGCCGGATCATCCGCTTGCGCAGGCGGCCGCCGCCAAAAATCCAAAACTGGCGGAGTTCATCGCGGAAGCAAAACGTCACGGCACCGCGCAAGAAATCCTCGACACCGCCGAGAAGCAGGGTTTCGACACCGGCATCAAGGCGATCCACCCGTTCGATTCCAGTTGGAAATTGCCGGTCTACGTCGCCAATTTCGTGCTGATGGAATACGGCACGGGCGCGATTTTCGGCTGCCCCGCGCACGACCAGCGCGATCTCGATTTCGTCAACAAATACGGGCTCGGCAATACGCCGGTGGTGTGCCCCGAAGACGTCGACCCCAAGTCGTTTGTGATTAGCGACACCGCTTATGACGGCGACGGCCGCATGATCAATTCGCGCTTTCTCGATGGCATGACCATTGAGCAGGCGAAAGAAGAGGTGGCAAAACGGCTGGAGAGCGAGCTGCGCGGCAACATGCCCGTCGGCGAGCGTCAGGTAAACTTCCGCCTGCGCGATTGGGGTATCTCGCGCCAGCGCTATTGGGGCTGTCCGATCCCGGTCATCCACTGTCCGAAATGCGATGTCGTGCCGGTGCGGGACAAGGATCTGCCGGTGGTGTTGCCTGAGGACGTGACGTTCGACAAGCCCGGCAACGCGCTCGACCATCACCCGACCTGGAAGCACGTCAACTGTCCGCAATGCGGCGGCAAGGCCACCCGCGAAACCGACACCATGGACACCTTCGTGGATTCGTCCTGGTATTTCGCGCGCTTCACCGATCCATGGAATGACAAGACGCCGACCACGCGGCCCGTCGTGGATCGCCTGATGCCGGTCGACCAATATATCGGTGGCGTCGAGCACGCGATTCTGCATCTGCTCTACAGCCGCTTTTTCATCCGCGCCATGAAAGCCACCGGCCATATCGGCATGGAGGAACCCTTCGCCGGCATGTTCACGCAAGGCATGGTGGTGCACGAGACCTATCAAAAGGCCGACGGCGGTTATGTCACCCCGGCCGAGGTCCGGATCGACACCGGCGCCAATGGCCGCCGCGCGAGCCTCCTCGCCACCGGTGAAGTGGTCGCGATCGGCTCCATCGAGAAGATGTCGAAGTCGAAACGCAACACCGTCGATCCCGACGATATCATCGCGACCTACGGCGCCGACGTCGCGCGCTGGTTCATGCTGTCGGATTCGCCGCCGGATCGCGACGTGATCTGGAGCGACGAACGCGTGCAGGGCGCCTCGCGGTTCGTGCAGCGGCTGTGGCGGCTGATCAACGAATCGGCCGAAATCGCCGCGGCCGCGCCGGCGGCGAAACCGGCCGCGTTCGGCGCGGACGCGCTGGCGTTGCGCAAGGCCGCCCATGGCGCGCTGGACAAGGTCTCCACCGGCATCGAAAGACTGCACTTCAACGTCTGCCTTGCCTACATCCGGGAGTTTTCCAATGCGCTCGGCGACGTGCTGGCCCGCCCGGGAGAGCCCGCGCCGGATCTTGTCTGGGCCGTCCGAGAGGCCGCGGTCATCCTCGTCCAACTGTTCGCACCCATGATGCCGCATCTGGCGGAGGAGTGCTGGGGCGTGCTGGTGCAGCCGGGCCTGGTTTCGGAGGCGAATTGGCCGCAAATCGAACGTGATTTGCTGGTTGAAGACACCGTGACGCTGGTGGTTCAGGTCAATGGCAAGAAACGGGGTGAGGTCACAGTGGCCCGCGCTGCCCAGAATCCGGAAATTGAGGCTGCCGTTTTAGCGCTTGATGCGGTAAAACAGGCCTTAGGCGGCCATGCCGTTCGCAAAGTGATTGTTGTTCCCATGAGGATCGTGAATGTCGTTGGCTAACACCCGCATCGCCGCTCGGCTTCTGGCCGTGACCGCCCTGGCGGCGCTGACGGCGGGTTGCTTTCAGCCGATGTATGCCGAGCATGCCGATGCCACGCCGGCCTTGCGGGAAAAACTGTTGGGGGTGGAACTTCCGCCGGTCGACAAACCCAATGCCTCGCGCGATGCCCGGCTCGGGGTGGAAATCCGCAATGCGCTGGCGTTCAAGCTCTACGGCAATGCCACGGGAATGCCGCCCACCCACCGGCTGGTGCTCAAATTCACCACCAGCCGCACCTCGCTGATGACCGATGCGGCCACGGCGCTGCCCACCAGCGAAAATTATGGCATCGATGCGCAGTACAATTTGATCGATATCGCCACCAACAAATCGGTGATGACCGGTTCGACGTTCTCGCGCGTCTCCTACGATATTCCCGGCAGCTACCAGCGCTTCGCCCGTGCCCGCGCCTTCCGCGACGCCGAGGACCGGGCATGTCAGGAAATCGCGGACCGCGTCCAGACCCGGTTAGCGTCGTACTTTTACGCCGGAACCTGAAACAACCCGTCATTTGCGGGCGCCCGTGATAACGAGCGAGCGCGCAATCCCCGCCATCATTTCTAGATTCCGGGTCCACGCAAAAGCCGCATGTTCCGGAATAACAAACACTCGGTCGGTCATGGTCGCGCTCCGCGGAAAAGAAATCGACGCCTTCCTGGCACGACCCGATCCGGGACGTCCGATCATCCTGCTCTATGGTCCGGATGCGGGTCTGGTGCGCGAACGCGCCGACGCGCTGTTGGCGTCCGCCGTCGATGATCCCAACGATCCGTTTTCACTGGTGCGGCTCGACGGCGATGAGCTTTCAGCCGAGCCGTCACGGCTGGTTGACGAGGCGCTGACGGTGCCGCTGTTCGGCGGGCGCCGTGCGATTCGGGTTCGCGCCGGGTCGCGGAGTTTTGCCAGCGGGATCGACACGCTGGCGGAGATGGCTCTGAAGGATTGCCGCATCGTGATCGAGGCGGGCGAGCTCAGGCCCGAATCACCGCTGCGCAAGGCCTGCGAGCGCGCCCGAACCGCCGTCGCGATCGCCTGCTACCCGGACGGCGAACGCGAACTCGCGAAATTGATCGACGACGAGCTGCGGGCCTCGAATTTGCGCATCGCGCCGGATGCACGCGCTGTGCTGATGGCTTTGCTCGGCGGCGACCGCCAGGCTTCGCGCAACGAATTGCGCAAGCTCGCCCTCTACGCTCACGACAAGGGCGAGGTCACGCTCGACGACGTGATGGCGGTCGTTGCCGACGCCTCCGAGCTGAAGATTGACCCGATTGTCGATGGCGCCTTCGCCGGAAATTCCACCGTGGTCGAAACTGAATTCGCCAAGGCGATGGTAGCCGGCACCTATCCCGGCGTGATTATTTCCGCCGCCCAGCGCCAGGCCGCGTGGCTGCACAAGTCCGCGCTCGCGGTTGCCGAGGGAACGCCGATATCGGCATTGCTCGACGGCGGATTTCCGAGGCTACACTTTTCCCGAAAGGGAAGCGTCGAGACTGCGCTGCGCAATTTCAGTGTGGCGCGGCTGACGCTGATCATCGATCAACTGGCAACCGCGGCGCTTGAGATGCGCAAGCAGGCGCAGCTCGCCGCCGTCATCGCCCAACGCGCGCTGCTGTCGATCGCCGTGAATGCGAAGCGGCGGGGATGAAGCAAGCGGTCATTCCGGGTCGCGAGTAAACCGAGCGAACCCGGAATCCAGAAGTTGTTGGCGCGAGATTCCGGGTTCTCGCTGACGCGCGCCCCGGAATGACGGATCAACCCTTCGTCGCCAGCCTGCGCACGATCTCGTCGAGCTGATCGAGGTCGCGGTAGCGAATGTGCACGGTGCCTCCAGGAGCGCGGTGATCGATATTGACCGCAAGCCCGAGCGCGTCGGTGACGCGCTTCTCCAGCGCGACCGTGTTGGGGTCCTTAACCTTGCCGCCACGCGCCTTTTGCGGCTTGCGAACGGGCACGCCCTCGACATGCGCCAGCGCCTCGGCCTGACGCACATTAAGGCCTTCCTCGACGATTCGTTTGGCCGCTGCCGCTGGATCGGGCACGCCGATCAGCGCCCGTGCGTGGCCGGCTGACAACTGGCCCAGCGCGATATAGGCCTGAACCTCGGCCGGCAATTTTGTCAGCCGCATCATGTTGGCGATGTGGCTACGGCTCTTGCCGACGATCCTTGCGATATCGTCGGGGCTGCGTCTGAATTCGTTGGCGAGCGCGTGATAGCCTTGCGCCTCTTCCATCGCATTGAGATCTTCGCGCTGGACGTTTTCGATGATCGCGATTTCGAGCGCATCCGAATCGCTGACATCGACCGGCACGATCGGCACTTCGTGCAGGCCGGCGATTTGCGACGCGCGCCAGCGGCGCTCGCCGGCGATGATCTCGTAGCGGTCCTGCACGCCCTTGACCGGCCGCACCACGATCGGCTGGATCACGCCGTGCTGTTTGATCGAATCGGCAAGCTCGCCAAGTTCGGTATCGGCGAACTCGCGGCGCGGATTGCGCGGATTGGGTTTGAGAAATTCGATCGGCACCTTGCGCTGCGCGCGCGGCCGATCCAGATGCGCGGCCTCGCCGCCGACATCTCCGATCAGACTTGCAAGACCGCGGCCCAGTCGCGAACGCGCTTCGTCGGCCATCGCCAGCTCCCTTGGATTCACTCGCATCACTCCGGAATTAGAATCTGAGAATCTTCATTGGTGGATCGTAGGGTGGGCAAAGGCGCTCCTTGCGCCATGCCCACCAACACATTGCGGCACAACCGAGGTGGGCAAAGCGAAGCGTGCCCACCCTACGATCTCCACCTCAATGCGCGCGAAGCTCGCGTTCACGCTGGATCACTTCGGTGGCAAGCTTGAGATAGGCTTCGCTGCCGACGCATTTGAGATCATAAACCAGCACCGGCTTGCCGTAGGATGGCGCCTCGGAGATCCGCACATTGCGTGGGATCATGGTTTTGTAAACCTTGCTCCCCATGAACTGCCTGACGTCGGCGACCACCTGGTTCGACAAATTGTTGCGCGAGTCGAACATGGTCAGCACGATGCCGTGAATCGACAGATTGGGATTAAGCGTGGCACGCACCTGTTCCACCGTCTGCAACAACTGCGACAAACCCTCGAGCGCGAAGAACTCACATTGCAACGGCACCAAAATCGCGTCCGAAGCCGCCATCGCGTTGACGGTGAGAAGATTCAGCGACGGCGGGCAATCGATCAGGACGTAGGTGTAGTCGGTATCCTGCGTGGCGTTGGTGTTGAGCGCCGCGATCGCATTGCGCAGACGAAACGCGCGGTCGCGCGTCGATCCAAGTTCGAGTTCGAGGCCGGATAGATCCATGGTCGAAGTGGCAATATGCAGCCGCGGCACCGCGGTCGGCACCACCGCGTCGCGCAAGGGCGCTTCCCCGATCAGCACGTCGTAGGTGGAACAGTTGCGGCTGCGTCGGTCGATGCCGAGTCCGGTCGAGGCATTGCCCTGCGGGTCGAGATCGACGATCAGCACGCGTTCGCCGATGGCCGCGAGTGCGGTACCGAGGTTGATGGCGGTCGTGGTCTTTCCCACCCCGCCCTTTTGGTTGGCCAATGCCAAGATGCGCGGATGCCCCTCCACCCGAGGCGATTTATCCTCCTGATACGCCTGATCAATGACGGTCATGGGCGCGTTACCCGGGCTGCGGCGGATGGGTTGCGCCGCTCGATGTGATCGAGCTCGACGATCCAGCCTTGTCCACCGGTGTAGCTGGCGTGCAAATGGGGTTCGATATTCCAATATTTAGTGGCTTCGGTCAATTCCGCCTCAACATCTTGGCCTTTGAGAAACAGCGCTTTGGCGCCCGCTCTCACCCATGGTTCCGCAAAACCGATGAGCTGGTGTAACGGAGCAACTGCCCGCGCAGTGACGCAATCGACACGGCCGGTGATTCTATCCACACTATCCCCGATGTCGGCCAGATGAACAGTCCCGGGCGAGCCGGTTACGCGCAGCGCCTCGCGCAGGAACGCCGCCTTCTTGGCGTTCCGCTCCACCAGATGGACGCAGGCGCCAGGCGTGCCAGCCAACGCGCAGGCGAGCACCACACCGGGGAAGCCGCCGCCGCTGCCGAGATCAACCCAGGTTTTTGCCAGCGGCGCGACGGTTAGAAGCTGCAGCGAATCGGCGATGTGGCGCATCCACAGAGCGGGCAATGTCGACGGCGCGACGAGGTTGATCTTGGCCTGCCACGTCTGAAGTAGATCGACGAAGCGGTCGAGCCGTGCCTCCGTTTCACGTGAAACCGGAGTCAGCGCCAGGGCGCTAGCTTTGTCTGAAGTTGGATCGGTGGTCGTCGTCCCCTCACCGCCACGGGTTGCCGGTGCTGGTCGGCGACGGCGCGTGGCCTTCATGGCGCCGCGCTCCCCAATCGGCAGGGGGAGAAAGAGTCGAATTGAGCGCGGCGCGTGTCCCCTTGTTTCACGTGAAACACCTCAGGCGCTGGCGACAGACGCCCCGACCGCTGCCTTTCGTCGGGCTTCCCGTCGAAGATAGGCTGCCAGGATGCCCAGGGCAGCCGGTGTTAGGCCATCGAGCCGACCCGCCTGCCCCACGGTGCGTGGTCGCGCCGCTTCGAGCTTCGCACGAGCCTCGTTGGAAAGCCCAGGTACGGCACGGTAATCGACATCGCTGAGAATCAACCCCTCGTCGCGACGGAAAGCGTCGACGTCTGCGACCTGGCGCTTGAGATAAACATCGTATTTCGCGTCGATCTCAAGATGGACCGCGATCGCTGGGTCAATGGCCGATAGCTCCGGCCAAATGCCGTGGATCTCTGGCCAGCCGATCTCAGGATAGGCCAGAAGCTCAAAGGCCGAGCGGCGCTGGCCGTCCCGATTGAGCGCGAGGCCAAATCGCGCGGCTTCGTTGGGCGTGAGAGTCAGCGATTTTGTCCGGGCTTTCGCGGCATGCAGGGCAGCCATCTTGGCGCGGTGACGGAGAGCGCGTGCCGACCCCACACATCCTAGCGCAATCCCTTTGTCGGTCAGACGCTGATCGGCGTTGTCGGCACGCAGCGTCAGGCGGTACTCGGCCCGGGAGGTGAACATCCGATATGGCTCGGTAATGCCGCGGGTGACGAGGTCGTCAATCATCACCCCGAGGTAACCGTCGGCGCGGTCAAACACGATCGGCTCGGAGCCGCCCGCCGCCAAGGCTGCGTTGAGGCCGGCAACCAAACCCTGTGCCGCCGCCTCCTCATAGCCGGTGGTGCCATTGATCTGTCCCGCCAAAAATAGCCCGGGCAATCGCTTGGCCTGGAGATTGGAATCGAGTTCGCGCGGATCGACATGGTCGTATTCGATGGCATAGCCCGGGCGCACCATGCACACGCGCTCGAGCCCTGGAATCGAAGCGAGGATGGCGAGCTGCACCTCTTCCGGCAGCGAGGTCGAAATGCCGTTGGGGTAGACCGTGTTGTCGTCGAGGCCTTCCGGCTCCAAAAATATCTGATGACCATCGCGGTCGCCGAAGCGAACGATCTTGTCCTCGATCGAGGGACAATAGCGCGGCCCACTGCTTTTGATCTGCCCGGAATACATCGGCGAGCGATGCACGTTGGCCCGGATCACCTCATGGGTCGCGGGGGTCGTCCGGGTGATGCCGCACTGGATCTGTGGCGTGGTGATGCGGTCGGTCATCGCCGAGAACGGCTCTGGCGGATCGTCTCCGGGCTGCATTTCGACCGCCGACCAGTCGACGGTGGTGCCATCCAATCGCGGCGGGGTCCCAGTCTTCAGCCGTCCCAGTGTGAAGCCAAAGCGCTCAAACGATCGCGACAGCCCTATCGCCGGCGCCTCACCGACTCGGCCAGCGGGCCAATGACGTTCGCCCAGATGGATCAGACCGCGCAGGAAAGTCCCGGTGGTGATAACCACGGCCCCAGCCGACAGCTCACGGCCATCGCCAAGTCGGATCCCGGTGACGCGGCCCTTCGAGACTACCAGCTCGTCCGCCTCGCCCTCGATCACTTCAAGGTTCGCGGTTTGGCTGATCGCGGCCTGCATCGCGGCGGCGTAAAGTTTTCGGTCCGCTTGGGCGCGTGGCCCCCGTACCGCGGGGCCCTTGCGCCGATTGAGCATGCGAAATTGAATGCCCGCCGCGTCGGCGACCTGGCCCATCAGACCATCCAGCGCGTCAACCTCCCGAACCAGGTGGCCCTTGCCGAGCCCTCCGATCGCCGGATTGCAAGACATCGCGCCGATGGTTGCAAAGCGATGGGTTATCAGGGCCGTCTGCGCTCCCACGCGCGCCGCGGCGCTGGCGGCCTCGCAGCCAGCGTGGCCTCCGCCGATCACGATGACGTCGAATGATCCCGACCTAGTCGTCATGCCGGCGTTCTATATTGCTGGGGCTGAACCCGGAAGGGGCAAGTTGCAGTTTCACGTGAAAACGATCGTCTAGAGCCTTTTCCGTTTCGATTGAATCGAAACGGGGCTCTAGATTCTTGATTTGACGCGTTTTCTTGACGCGAACCGGTCTCCACTTCGCTTGAAAACGCTCTAGCGAGCTGCCAAATTGTTTCACGTGAAACACCCGACTTCCAAAGAATGAACAAAGAATCGAAATTAAGAAAGTCTTTACTTACCGACACAGAACTCTCTGAAAATCACGTCGAGGATATCTTCGACATCGACGCGACCCAATAATCGCCCCAACGAATGCGCGGCCGCCCGCAATTCCTCCGCTGCCAGTTCCTCCCCTTGACCCACCACCGAAATGCAGCGCTGCAGCGACCCCACCGTCTCCTGCAGTAATTTTCTCTGTCGCTGCCGCCCGATCAGCCCGTCATCTCTCGAACCGAAATAATCCCGCGCAAATGCGACCAGCCCCTCGATCAATTCGGCGACCCCATCGCCCCTGCTTGCGGACATTTTGAAGTCGGCCACCCTGCCCGCCCCGGACAAACTCGCGCCCCGTTCTCGCGGCTTCACCTCAACCGCCGCGACCAGATCGATCTTGTTGCGCACCACCCACACTGGCGCGTCCGCCGCGGGCGCGCGCTCCTCGTGGTGTGTGTCGATCATCCACAACACCAGGTCGGCCTCCGCCGCGCGCATGCGGGCGCGCCGCACACCTTCCTGCTCGACCGGATCATCGGTCTCCCGAATGCCGGCGGTATCGATCACCGTCACCGGATAGCCGTCCAGATCGAGTTGAACCTCGATGACGTCGCGCGTCGTGCCGGCATGCGGCGAGACGATCGCCACCTCGCGCCGCGCCAGCTGATTGATCAAGGTCGATTTCCCGACATTCGGCGGGCCCGAGATCGCAACCACCAGGCCCTCGCGCAGACGCTCACTTCGCCCCTCGGCCGCAAGGACTTCGTGAATTTCATCGAGCAGGGATCTGATCCGGGCCAACGCCGGCGCGATCAGTTCCGCAGGGACATCACCCTCGTCGGAAAAATCAATTCCGGCCTCAATCAACGCCGAGGCCTCGATGATGCGCGCGCGCCAGTCCCGCGCTCGATCGCCGAGCAAGCCCTTCAGCTGGCGCAGCGCCTGGCGGCGCTGCCGATCGGTATCGGCGCGAATCAGATCATCAAGCGCCTCAGCTTCGGTGAGATCGAGCTTGCCATTCTCAAAGGCGCGCCGGGTGAATTCGCCCGGCTCGGCGGCGCGGACATCGTCGAGGCGCGCGAGCGCCGCGAACAAAGCCGCCAACACCGCGCGTCCGCCATGGACGTGAAATTCGGTGACATCCTCGCCGGTGGCGCTCGCGGGCCCTGGAAACCACAGCACCACTGAATCGTCGATCGGCTCTCGAGCGGAATCGCGCAACAGCACCCGCGACGCCATCCGCGGCTCCGGCGCCTTGCCGGCAAGAGAGATCAGCGCCGTCCTCGCCTGCGGTCCCGAAACGCGCACGATTGAGATGGCGCTCGGTGGCCTGCCCGATGACAGCGCAAAGATGGTCTGTTCGCGCGGATGCATCGCCTATTTGTGCCCGAGTCATTGAAAACGCAACGTAATTTCCACAGGCCGGTATCCGCTAACCCCGACCCAAATGCGGATGGTGGCAGCCCCTGCTGTGGGTGGTCACGCAGCCGGTTCGAACAAAAAGGGCGCCCCTGCGGATACAGGGACGCCCAGACTTAAAGACTGGAAAGCGGCTCAGGTATTCATCGACTCGAAGAATTCCGCGTTGTTCTTGGTGTTGCGGAGCTTGTCGAGCAGGAAGTCGATCGCATCCATCGTGCCCATCGGATTGAGGATCCGGCGCAGCACGTACATTTTCTTCAACAGCTGCGGATCGGTGATCAACTCTTCCTTGCGGGTGCCGGATCGGGAAATGTCGATCGCCGGGAAGGTACGCTTGTCCGAAACCTTGCGGTCCAAAATCAATTCGGAATTGCCGGTGCCTTTGAACTCTTCGAAAATCACCTCGTCCATGCGGCTGCCAGTATCGACCAGCGCGGTGGCGATGATCGTCAGCGATCCACCCTCCTCGATGTTGCGCGCGGCACCGAAGAATCGTTTCGGCCGCTGCAGGGCGTTGGCATCGACACCGCCGGTCAGCACCTTGCCGGATGACGGCACGACGGTGTTGTAGGCGCGTCCGAGCCGTGTGATCGAGTCGAGCAGGATCACGACGTCGCGGCCGTGCTCCACCAGCCGCTTGGCTTTCTCGATCACCATTTCGGCGACCTGGACGTGACGCACCGCAGGTTCGTCGAAGGTGGAAGACACGACTTCGCCTTTCACCGAACGCTGCATGTCCGTGACTTCTTCCGGACGCTCATCGATCAACAGCACGATCAGATAGCATTCGGGGTGATTGGCCGTGATCGAATGCGCGATATTCTGCATCAGCACGGTCTTGCCGGTGCGCGGAGGCGCCACGATCAACGCACGCTGGCCTTTGCCGATCGGCGCGACGATGTCGATAACCCTTGCGGAAAGGTCCTTTCTAGTGGGGTCCTCCAGTTCGAGCCGGAAGCGCTGATCCGGAAACAGCGGCGTCAAATTGTCAAAATTGACCTTGTGTTTGGATTTTTCCGGGTCCTCGAAATTCAGCGTGTTGACTTTCAACAACGCAAAATAGCGTTCGCCTTCTTTCGGGCTGCGAATGTGGCCTTCAATGGTGTCACCGGTGCGAAGCCCAAACCGGCGGATCTGCGAGGGCGAAACATAGATGTCGTCGGGGCCTGGCAGATAATTGGCGTCCGGTGAACGCAAGAATCCGAAACCGTCGGACAGCACCTCGACAACGCCTTCGCCGATAATGTCGGTTTCTTGGATCGCGAGTTGCTTGAGAATGGCAAACATCAGCTCCTGCTTGCGCATCGTGCTGGCGTTTTCGACCCCCTTTTCCTCAGCAAACGAAACGAGTTCGGCTGCCGTCTGGGCTTTGAGGTCTTGAAGTTTTATTTCCCGCATTGGGAGGGTCCTGTGGAGTACTTAAGGGAGGGGGTGCAAGTGGCTTTTTGGAAAATGCGGACGTGAAGTCAGGAAGGTCCGCAGGTCTGAGCAAGGAAAGCGCCGGAGAGGCTTCAAACCTGATGCGGCGGCCGGCTCAACGAAGAAACCGGGACACAGCCACATCCGCCTGCGTAGGGTGGGATATCGACAATATAGAAAATCAGCCGGCTTTCCGCAAGATGGCGGAAAATCAGGCTCTTGATCGCCACATCCTTCAGAACGGTTTGACCACTACCAGGATGACGATTCCGATCATTAAAACCGTGGGTACCTCGTTGATAAAACGGTAGAATTTATGGCTCCGGGGATTGCGGTCGGCGCTGAAATCCTTGACGCAGCGGGAAAAAAATCCGTGGACGCCCGACAGCAAGAGCACCAGAAGCAGTTTTACGTTTAACCAGCCCGCCGCAAACCAATGGCCGGCCCAGGCGAGGTAAAGTCCCGCCAGCCAAGTCACGATCATCGCCGGATTGATGATTGCCCTCAGCAACCGCCGTTCCATTACTTTGAACGTCTCGGACTGCTTGGACCCAACTTCCGCCTCGCAATGATAAACGAAAAGCCTCGGCAGATAGAGCATCCCGGCCATCCACGCAATGACCGCGATCACATGCAGCGCCTTGATCCATTCGTACATCGTGCTCATCCACTCCCGCTCGCGCGATGATTGTCTTCGCAATCGAGAAGCACTTTTACTGTGCTCAGCGTTTTTCCGAGAACGTCTTTCTCTTGCACTTGCCGAGAGATATCCGCAAGCAACTCTTATCTAAAACAATAATTTTAGAATCTTAGGTTTGAGTCTAAGTAGCGGTGAAATGGGCCCACGCAAAACTGTCCTGTAATTCCCCAGAGCTTGTTCACATCCATCAACAATTGTCGGCCGAATGGGATAATCTGGATACGCCATCTGCTTCAAGCAGTTGCATGGCGGTGCCATCGGCTTATGAAGAGGCAAATCCACAAAACCTCACTATCGTCATTACTAATGAACAGACTTATCCTTGGGCCAAGGCCTGTGAAGAAAAAGTTGGGTTATCCCCGATCTGTCGCCACGCCTGCGATTCTCTGAGGTAAGCTCCACAGCGATCCACACGATACACAGGGGTCTTGGTGCCCACGATCGGCAATTATTTCCATCTGCACCTGGTCTCCGATTCGACCGGCGAGACATTGATCACCGTGGCGCGCGCGGTAGCTGCGCAATACGCCAATGTGACGGCGGTCGAGCATGTTTATCCATTGGTGCGCAGCCAGAAGCAGCTCGATCGGGTGCTGAGTGAAATCGAGGAGGCGCCGGGCATCGTCCTTTTTACCTTGCTGGAGAAGGATCTGGTTGGCCGGCTGGAGGCCAAGTGCAAGGAAATCAATGTGCCCAGCCTTTCGATCATCGGCCCGGTTATGCAATTGTTCCAGGCCTATCTCGGCGCGCCCACCACCGGACGGGTAGGTGCCCAGCACACGCTGAACGCCGAATATTTCAAGCGGATCGATGCGCTCAATTACACGATGATGCATGACGACGGCCAGCACGTCGAAGGGCTGGAGGACGCCGACGTGATTTTGGTCGGCGTTTCCCGCACCTCGAAAACGCCGACCTCGATCTATCTCGCCAATCGCGGAATCCGCACCGCCAATGTTCCGCTGGTGCCGGGCATTCCGATTCCGCGTCAGTTGGAAACCTTGCGGAAGCCGCTGGTGGTCAGCCTGCATGCGACACCGGAGCGCCTGATCCAGGTCCGGCAGAACCGGCTTTTGAGCATGGGCGACAAGGACAACGATACCTACATCGATAAACAGGCCGTCACGGATGAAGTCGCCTTCGCGCGGCGATTGAGCGCCAAGTTCAATTGGGCCCAGCTCGATGTCACGCGTCGATCGATCGAGGAAACCGCGGCCGCCGTTTTGAAGCTGTTTACCGACCGGCAGCGGCAACGGATTTCCGAATGACGCTGTGGCGCGGAAAACATCCGTTGATCCTGGCGTCGCAAAGCCGCGCCCGGCAAACCCTGCTGGCTAATGCCGGGCTCAATTTCGAAATCGTCCCGGCGGAAATCGAAGAACGGGCCATCCAGCAGGCCTCCGGCCTTTCAGCGGCTAGCGATATCGCAGCGGTTCTGGCGGGCGAGAAAGCCCTCTTCGTATCGGCGCGGCACTCCGGCCGATATGTCATCGGCGCGGACCAGACATTGGCGTTGGGGACGCAACTCCTGAGCAAGCCGGCCGGCCGGGCAAAAGCCGCCGAGCAACTGCAGGCGCTCGCCGGCCAAAGTCACGAACTATATGCGGCGGTTGCGGTGGCTTGCGATGGAAAGATATTGTTCGAGAATGTCGCGATGGCGCGCATGACCATGCGGCGGCTGATGGATGCCGAAATTAATGCTTATCTGGATCAAGCGGGCGCGGCGGTCACCTCCAGCGTCGGCGCCTACCAGCTCGAGGGGCTTGGTGTCCATTTGTTCGAGCGTATTGAAGGCGATCACTTCACCATCCTCGGCCTACCGCTCCTGCCATTGCTCGCATTCTTGCGCAGCGAGCGGCTGCTTGGGATCTGAAAGCCTCACATGATCATCCTTGGATTGACCGGTTCGATCGGGATGGGGAAATCGACCACCGCGAAGCTGTTCGCGGAAGCCGGTGTCCCCGTCTACGATGCCGATGCGACCGTGCATGGGCTGTACGAGGGAGAAGCCGCACCCGCGATCGAGGCGGCCTTTCCAGGCACAACCGTGGACGGCAAGGTCGATCGCAACAGGCTATCGGCGCGCGTCGTGCACGATCCGGCCGCGATGAAACGGCTTGAGCAAATCGTTCATCCGATGCTGGGCGCCTCGCGACAGAAATTCCTGCGCGATGCCGAGCAATCCGGCGCGCCGGTTGCGGTGGTCGATGTGCCGCTGTTGTTTGAGACCGGCGGCGAACAGCGCGTCGATGCGGTGGTCGTGGTCACGACGACAGCGGAAATCCAGCGGCAGCGGATCCTTGAACGGCCCAACATGACGGATGCGAAACTCGACGCCATTTTGGCGCGGCAAATGCCCGACGCCGAAAAGCGCCAGCGCGCGCATTTCCTGGTGGATACCTCGCATGGCCTTGACCCGGTGCGTGCGCGAATCCGAGACATTCTCGACGAGGCTGCTAAGATAGCGCCCCGACGATCCTGATTCGTCATTCTTGGCAGCTCGTTGATGCGCGAAATCGTTCTCGACACCGAAACCACCGGCCTTGATCCGCTGCGCGGCGATCGGCTGGTTGAAATCGGCTGTGTCGAGATCCTCAACCGCATGCCGACCGGCCAAACCTTTCATCGGCATCTCAACCCCGAGCGCGACATGCCGGCCGAAGCCTACGCGGTGCATGGCCTGTCCCGCGAGTTCCTCGTGGGACAACCGCTATTTGCCGAAGTGGCCGAGGAGTTCCTTCAGTTTATCGGCGATGCGCCACTGGTGATTCACAACGCTTCGTTCGATATCAGTTTCATCAATGCGGAACTCGACCGGATCAAGCGTCCAGCCATCTCGCGCGAACGCCTTGTCGACACGCTGCTGCTGGCGCGTCGCAAGCATCCGGGCGTCTCGAACAAGCTTGACGATCTCTGCTCGCGCTATGCGATCGACAATTCCCGCCGTACCAAGCACGGCGCATTGCTCGACGCCGAGCTGCTCGCCGAAATCTACATCGATTTGATCGGGGCCCGGCAGTCGCAATTGATTCTGGCCGCCGAAACCCGGGATGCTCGCGCCGGCGGATATGGACATGGCGAAATGCCGCGACGCCAGCGCGAGGTGCCTCTCGCGCCCCGATTGACCGAGGCCGATCGCGCGGCGCATCGCGACTTCATCCTCACACTCGGTGACAAGCCGGTCTGGAATGATTTCCTGGCCGCTTAGCTCGGCTTGACCTGCGCCGCCGCCGCTTGCGCCGCCTGCCGTTCCAGATTCTGACGATAAAGACCGACAAAATCGACCGGATCCAGCATCAGCGGCGGGAACCCGCCGTCGCGCACCGAGGTTGCGATGATTTCGCGCGCGAACGGGAACAATAGCCGCGGGCATTCGATCATGACCAAGGGGTGCAGATTTTCCTTTGGCACGTTGACGATCCGGAACACGCCGGCGTAGGCGAGATCGAAGCTGAACATCAGCTTGCCGGCGTTCTCGGCCTTGCCTTCGACCGAAAGCGTCACTTCGAATTCATTTTCGGCGATATTGTTGGCGCTGACGTTGATCTGGATATTGATCGCCGGCTGTTGTTGTTGCGGCGCAAGCGAGGCTGGGGCATTCGGGTTTTCGAACGAAAGGTCCTTGGTGTACTGTGCCAGCACGTTCAACTGGGGAGGAGGGGCCGCCTCAGGAGGCGCGCCGTTGCCGTTGGTCATGGTGTCTCTCCTGGAACGTTTAGCGAGCGGGGGATCGGTTCGCGCCCGAATTCGCCCATGAAGTACGAAATGCCCTACCGAGGCGAGTGGCTATCATAGCCTCGCCTCCCTCCACAAGGACGAGAATTGCGGCCGTGCCCGCCTGGTGGAACAATCCAGGTCTGCCGGAGACGAAACGGGCATTCTAAATTGTTGAATATGCGCCATTTCCAGGCATCATCAGGGTTTCCCCCCGCGGTCAAAACGCGCTACAATTCACGCTGTGGCAAATTAGGTCAGTGCATCGACCTGGCCTGTTTTCACCGGCATGGCATTCATGTCAGGACGCGCCATTGGCCAGGCCAGGTTTCGTGCCTACATGCTGCTGACCCATCCATGATGTAATCTCTGCCGGCCCCCGAGGGAGCGCTCTGCCGCCGGACCCATCGCCGGCGTGAGAAACAGAAAGCGAATGCGACGTGGATATTTACACCATCATCTTCCTGGCGCTCGCCGTCTTCATTTTCCTGCGCTTGCGCAATGTCCTGGGACAGCGCACTGGAAACGAGCGGCCGCCATATGATCGCGCCGCGCGCAATGTCGTGCAGGGGGCGCAGGACAATAACGTCGTCCCGATGCCAGGGACGGTGATCGATCAGGCGCCGTTGGCACCGACGTCCGAGGTTGCGCCGGCGACCGATCGCTGGAAAGGCCTTGCCGAGCCGGGCAGCCCGCTTGCCCAGGGCCTGGATGCGATTGCGGCCCAGGACTCTTCGTTTGATCCCCGCCATTTTCTCAGCGGCGCGCGCAGTGCGTACGAAATGATCGTGCTGGCGTTCGCCAATGGCGATCGCCGTGCGCTGAAGGATCTACTGTCGCCCGAGGTCTATGAGAGCTTCGAGGCCGCGATCAAGGAGCGCGAGAAGCAGGAGCAGAAGACCGAGACGCGCTTTGTGTCGATCGAAAAGGCGGAAATTGTCGGTGCCGAAGCCCGCGAACGCGCGGCTCAACTCACCGTTCGCTTTGTGTCGCAGATGATTTCGGTCACCCGCGACAAGGCCGGGACAATTGTCGATGGTAATCCCGACAAGGTCGCCGATATCACCGATGTTTGGACATTCGCCCGAGATACCGCATCACGCGATCCGAACTGGAAGCTGGTCGGCACCGGAAGCGCTCATTAGTGTCGCCGATTTGAAGTTCCGACAGGGGTTGCCGCGAGATCGCACCTCGAATTTCAAATTGAAAAGCGGAACTAAAGATTTTATTTGTTTGCCGGTACCGCCTTTGTTTCCGAAGGGCGTGTCAGGCGGCCCCGCAATGGATCACGAACTTCGGAAACGTAGCACCAGCGCACATCGCTTGCGGCGACCGGCCGCGGCATTTTGTGTGATCGCCATCGCGTTGACGATCGCGCCGTTTGCGGTGATAGCTGCGCGCTTTACTCACACATCGCCCGCCCCGCGTCGCGCAAGTTCAAATCTTTCCAATCTTCGTCCCATCCCCTATCCGCAGCTCGAGTTACCGCTTGAGATCGGCGACGGCCAGTATGCACCGCTGGCGTGGAGCGACGTCGCCGGCTGGAGCGGGGACGATCATTTGGCGGCGTACAAAGCCTTTCGCGTCAGCTGCGCGTCAATTGCCGCGCAACAAAACCCACCCGCCGACCCCAAGGCCCTCGGCACTTCACTGCGCGAGCCGTGCCGCGCCGCCAAAGCTCTCGATATTACCAACGGCACCAGGGCCCGGGTCTTTTTCGAGCAGCATTTTCTTCCCTTGCGAATCTCCCGGCTCGGCGAGGATGCCGGCTTCGTCACCGGCTATTACGAGCCTGTCATCGACGGCTCCCGGACCCAGAGCGAGATCTACAATGTGCCGGTCTATCGCCGCCCGTCGAATTTGTTCGTCCGTGGTCTTACCCAGGCGGCGGTCGGCTTGCCCAACAAGGGACAGGTGTTTCGCAAGATCGGCCGCCGCAAGCTCGTGCCCTATTACGATCGGGCGGAGATCGAAGACGGTGCGATTGCCGGCCGCGGCCTTGAAGTCTGCTGGCTCAAGAGCCAAACCGATCTTTTATTCGCGCAAATCCAGGGCTCGGCCCGGGTCCACCTCGCGGATGGCGCGACCATCCGCATCAATTACGACGCCCATAACGGCTACCCCTATATGCCGGTTGGGCGCATCCTGATCGATCGCGGCATCATCCCGAAGGAGCAGATGTCGATGCAAAAGATCAGGGAGTGGATGGATCAGAACCCTGATGGCGCCAACGAGTTGCGCCGGCAGAACCGGTCCTATGTGTTCTTTCGCAAGGTCGCGCTTTCCGACAAGGACGAACCTGTGGGTGCGCAGGGCGTGCCGCTGACGCCGGGCCGGTCGATCGCGGTCGACAAGGCGCTCCACGTCTACGGCACTCCCTTTTTCATCGAAGGCGAACTGCCGATCGATTCGGAGCAATCGAAGACGCCGTTCCGCCGGCTGATGGTGGCGCAGGATACGGGATCGGCGATCACGGGACCCGCGCGCGCCGACATTTATTACGGCGCCGGCGCAGACGCCGGGCGGGTGGCCGGCCGTTTCCGCCACAACATGCGCTTTGTTATCCTCGTGCCGAAGAGCCTCGACCCGGTCGCCCGGGGCCGCAAAATGCCATTGCCGGATACGCGGCCTTCGAAGGAAATCGCAAGATTGTTTCCGCCGGTCGATCCTTTGAAGGAGCCGCAAAACGACCAGAAGAATGGCTCAGAGCCATCGGACATGGCTGCGGCTCCGAACCCAAAAACCGGCACCACGGAATCCGCCAAAAACGCCACGCCGCCACGGCCGCCGACGGTCTCTGCGCCAAGCGTGGCCGGCAAAGTGCCGTTGCCCGAGGCCCGTCCGGTCATCGGTCCAGGTCGCGAGGCGCGTCGCCATCGTCGCGTCAGTCGATATCGCCGCATCCGATGAAACGTCCACCTGCGATCCCGGAATTGTCAGCGCCGCCACGTCGCAAACGTGCTTTAAGCGAGGAAGAGCACGCGCTGTGGGAAAGCGTCACCAAACAGACAAAACCGTTGCGGAACAAGCATCGCGTCGCGAAGCCGGAAGCTGCCTTGCCCGAGACGGAAGCGCGCACCGCCGCCAAGCCTTCAGCTTTACCAAAGACGGCTACCCCTGCCCGTCCTTCGGAATTGCAGAAGCCCGCGGTGCCGCCGCTGGCGCCATTCGGGCGCCGCGAGCGATCGCAATTGTCGCGTGGACGAAAGGAGATTGAAGCCAGACTCGACCTGCATGGCATGACGCAAACGCGCGCGCACCGCGCGCTCTCCAGCTTCTTGCAACGAGCCCACCACGACGGCTTGACTTTCGTGCTGGTCATCACCGGTAAAGGCAAGGCGACAGCCGACTCCGAACGCGGCGTGCTGCGCCGCCAGGTGCCGCAATGGCTGAGCCAGGCGGAGTTTCGCGCCCTGGTGGTTGGCTTCGAGGAAGCCCATATCGGCCACGGCGGCGAGGGCGCGCTTTACGTGCGCATCCGGCGATCGAAGATTTGAAAAAGCCCTTTCAGAAGGGTCTGACGATGCCGACGCGCGGGATCGCCGTCACGATCCAGCCAAGGATAGTGGTCGTCCGATCGCTGCCCGATATCGGCGGCACGGCTTGCGAGGCCGGTAGCGCCCTGACCGCGTGCAGGATCAGGAACAGGCATACCGCCCAGTTCGAAATCCATCGTGAATAATCGAACACAATCGCAAACATCAGCAGATAAAGAGCGCTCACCGTCACGATGGCGGCGATGACGATGTGCCGGTGCAAATCCTCGGTGAGCGATCGGATCAGATCGGCAAAATATCGCCAGAGCGGGATATGCAACCAGATCAACAACGCAAATACCGGCACGCCCAGAAGATTGGAGGGCATGCGCGTCCAGGTATCGGCGATTTCCTTGGAAAGCGGCTGATACCAGATGTAACTGAAACTCAGCAGATTGCTGCGGCTGGGATCGGCCATGCGGCTTCCGAGATAACGGACAAATTCCGCTTCAGGCACCGTCGGCGTTCCCAGGATTTGCGAGGCGAAAAACAAAAGGCCAATGCAAAAAACAGCCGCGATGCCGATCGATACATTTTGCCGGTCAAAACCCCGCACCAGGTAATGACGCAGCACCACGATGGCCGCGATGGTCGGCACATACATCAACAGATGGATGTGGTGGATCAGAATGAGGACCATCGATGCCAGCGCGGCGAGCAGCACGAAGACGACCGAGCGCGCCGGTACCAGCAGCAGGCCAATCGCGAAGGCGCAGCCGTAGATATCGAAATGCCCAACCGTATGCATAAAGTTCTTCAGAAAGAACGGCGAGCCCGCCATGAACACAAACAGCGGCATGTGGGCCTGGTCGAGGCCAAAGGTGCGTCGGAACAGGTTGACGAAAAGACCCGCGGTGACGAGCCAGACGGTGCCGCCGAGCGCGAACACCAGCCACACCGGCACTTGGTGCGAAAACAGCGACACGATCTCGCCGATCAGCGCACGCTTGGTGAAGCCGAAATGATAATCGACCAGGAGGTGGATATAGGGCACGTAAGGCGGGAGCATGATCTTGTGAACGAAAACGCCAATCAATACGGCGGCGTTGACGGCCAGCATCAGGCGCCAGGGATTTTCCCGCACACGCAGATTCATTCAGCACCATGGAAGAAGAGGCCGGTCAGGCCTGAACTATCACACGGGGTGTGTGGAAGGCGCAACGCGCCGCGGGCCCCGGAAGGGCCGGTTGGCTGGCTAACGCACCGGCAGCTTACGGCAGCGAAAACCGCGCTCTCTCGCCAATGGGCGAGGTAAGCCGGAGTTCGCAGCGCCCCGTGAGGGGATTACAAGATAAACCGGCTTAAATCGGCGTTCTTGGCGAGATCGCCGACGTGCTTCTGGACGTAATCCGCATCGATGCGGATGGTCTCGCCATGGCGGTCGGGGGCGGCGAAGGAAATCTCGTCGAGCACGCGCTCCATCACGGTCTGCAGCCGCCGGGCGCCGATATTTTCCACCGTCGAATTGACGGCAACGGCAACATCCGCAAGCGCATCGATGGCGCTGTCGGTGATGTCCAGCGTCACACCTTCGGTCCGCATCAGCGCGACATATTGCTTGATCAGGGAAGCTTCGGGCTCGGTCAGGATGCGGCGCATATCGTCGCGAGTGAGCGCTTCCAACTCGACCCGGATCGGCAAGCGTCCCTGCAATTCCGGCAGTAGGTCGGAAGGCTTGGCGATATGGAATGCGCCGGACGCGATGAACAGGATATGATCGGTTTTGACCGCGCCGTGCTTGGTGGAGACGGTGGTGCCTTCGATCAGCGGCAACAGATCGCGCTGCACGCCCTCGCGCGAGACGTCGCCACCGACACGGCCGTCGCGCACGCAAATCTTGTCGATCTCGTCGAGGAACACGATGCCGTTGTTCTCCACCGCGCTGATCGATTCCTGCACCAGCTGATCGTTGTCCAACAGCTTGTCGGATTCCTCGTTGACGAGGAGTTCGTGGGAATCCTCGACGGTGAGGCGGCGGGTCTTGCTCCGGCCGCCCAGCTTTCCGAAGATATCGCCGATCGAGATCGCGCCGAGTTGCGCGCCCGGCATCCCCGGTATTTCGAACATCGGCATTCCGCCCGAAGATTGCGTCTCGATCTCGATTTCCTTGTCGTTGAGTTCGCCAGCCCGCAATTTCTTGCGGAATGAGTCACGCGTCGTGGCGCTGGAGTTGGCGCCGACCAGCGCATCGAGCACGCGATCCTCGGCGGCGAGTTGCGCGCGGGCCTGCACGTCCTTGCGCTTTCGTTCGCGCGTTTGCGCGATCGCCACTTCGACGAGGTCGCGGATGATCTGCTCGACGTCGCGGCCGACATAGCCGACCTCGGTGAATTTCGTGGCTTCGACCTTGATGAACGGCGCGCCGGCGAGTTTTGCCAGACGCCGCGCGATCTCGGTCTTGCCGACCCCGGTCGGCCCGATCATCAGGATATTTTTCGGCAGCACCTCCTCGCGCAAGGAACCGGTGAGCTGCAGCCGCCGCCAGCGGTTACGCAACGCAATGGATACCGCCCGCTTGGCGTCGGTCTGTCCGACGATGAAACGATCGAGTTCGGAAACGATTTCACGGGGAGAAAAGTCGGTCATGGGCTCTACGTAGGTTGGAATAAGGCTGACACAAGCTGAGATCAGATGATCGGTGGCCCCGCCTGCCATTGCCGGATCGCCTCGAAGGGGTGAACCAGCATGATGATGTTGAGGGTGAGATTATCGCGAATGTGGAGTCCGACCAAAATCTCGGAGGCGACAGCAAGCGCCACCGTCAGCGCCACCGGGAGTTTTCGCGCCAGCAGGAAGCCTGCGACCATGGACAGGGTATCGGAGAGCGAATTGACGATGCTGTCGCCAAAATAATCGAGCGATACGGTCGCGGCACGATACCGCTCGATGATCCAGTTGGAATTTTCGAGGATCTCCCAGCTGCCCTCGATCGACATCGCCACAATCAGCCGGCCGGGCCATGCGAGGCGCGGCAGCGCGAGCCAGGTCGCGAAATAAAACAGGAAGCCGTGGATGACGTGTGAGAACGTGTACCAGTCGGTGATGTGCTGCGAATTCTCCGAGCTTTTTACCACGCCGTGCCACAGCTTCACATAACCGCAGGCGCAGATCGGAAGCCGGCCCATCGCAAACAGGATCGAGCCCTGAAGGGCAATCAGCAACGTTGCCATCAATATCCAATGCCAGCTCGAAACACCTGATGTGGCCGGCGTGTTGCGCATAAACGTCATGGATCGCGGACCATCAGCAGCGCCGGACCATCGGGCGTATCAACGATTCGATCGCGGCAAAATCCGGCTTTCTCGTAAGCCCGGATCGCCCGCGCATTGGCGGGATCGGGGTCGATGACAACACGCGGCGTTCCAGAAGCGAGCAGCTGGTCGGCAAAGGTCTTGATGAACCCAGTGCCATGGCCGCGATCCAGCATATCGGCCTCGCCAATAAACTGATCGAGGCCGCGCGTGCCATCCGGCTGAGGACCGAAACCGGTGTTCCAGGCGCTCAGATTGTAGCGCTGCAAATAGGCGAATTCTTGCGCTTGAGCCATGACGATGAATTGCGCCATGTCCGGATGACCGAGATCGCCGCTCACCAGCTCAAACTGCTCCGCAGGATCGTGCCACCATTGCGAAACATGGGGCGCCCCGAGCCATCGCTTGATCGTCGGCAGGTCGGCGGCCGACATCGGGCGGAACGCGTAGGCCGTCATGCTCAGCCGCCTTGCAAGGTCTCGATGGTGACATTGCGATTGGTGTAGACGCAAATGTCGGCGGCAATATCCAGCGCCCGCCGCACGATGGCCTCGGCGTCCTTGTCGGTATCGACCAGGGCGCGCGCGGCCGCCAGGGCATAATTGCCGCCGGATCCGATCGCCATCACCCCGGCTTCCGGCTCCAGCACGTCGCCGGTCCCGGTCAGAACCAGCGAGACATCCTTGTCGGCGACGATCATCATCGCCTCCAGCCGCCGCAAATAGCGGTCGGTGCGCCAGTCCTTGGCGAGTTCGACGGCGGCGCGGGTCAATTGTCCCGGATATTGCTCGAGCTTGCTTTCCAGCCGCTCGAACAGCGTAAACGCGTCCGCGGTGGCGCCGGCGAAGCCGCCGATAACGTCGCCCTTGCCAAGTTTGCGAACCTTTTTGGCGTTGGATTTGATCACGGTCTGGCCGATTGAAACCTGCCCGTCGCCGCCGATCACCACCTTGCCGCCCTTGCGGACGGTCAAAACGGTAGTGCCGTGCCAGACCGGCGTCTCATTGGGTGATGCTTGCATGAAGTACCTCGCGTCCGGGCAGATTTAGTGATTTCTCGGTGGGTTACAATCGGTGCCCTTGGAGGGCGGATTTCGGTCACCATAGGCGGAAGTTCGGCCTTTATCAGGCCCTCCCGCAGTAGCGAAGCCGGGACCAGCCTGTTAAAAGGGCGCGTTTTCGGCCAAGGGGCCGTCCAGGGAAGCCCATTTCATGCGCAAGGCCACGATCAAGCGCAAAACCAAGGAGACCGATATCGAGGTTACCGTGAACCTCGATGGAACGGGCGTGTCCAATGTTGCGACCGGAATCGGCTTCTTCGATCATATGCTTGATCTGCTGGCCCGGCACTCGCGCATCGACATTTCCGTAAACGCGGCTGGCGATCTTCATATCGATCACCACCACACCACCGAGGATGTCGGCATCGCGCTCGGACAGGCGGTGAAGCAGGCGCTCGGGAACATGGCCGGAATCACCCGCTATGCCTCGATCCACATGCCGATGGACGAGACGCTGTCGCGTGTCGTGATCGACATTTCCGGCCGGCCGGTGCTGGTGTTCAAGGTCGAATTTCCGCGCGACAAGGTTGGCCAGTTCGACACCGAACTGGTTCGCGAATGGTTCAACGCCTTCGCCATCAATGCCGGCGTGACTTTGCACGTCGAGACCCTATATGGCGAGAATAGCCATCATATCGCCGAATCCTGCTTCAAGGGTTTGGCGAGGGCGCTGCGCGCGGCGGTCGCGATCGATCCGCGGGCGGCGGACGAAGTGCCGTCCACCAAGGGTCAGCTTGGCGGCTGATTTTGCTTCTCGGCGGAGACTAACGATGCCGGTTTACACAGTTCATGCCCCGCTGACCGACAGCGCGGATTTCCGCGCCACCGATCGCTTCACCTTTGTTCGCGACGGCTTTCATTTCTGGGCAGCACTTTTCGGTGTGGTGTGGCTCGCCTGGCATCGTCTTTGGCTGGCGGCGCTCGGCTGGATCGTCCTGATCGTTGCCATCGATGTCGGGCTGGTTCGTCTTGGCGTTGCCGGGACGTCGGTGTTTCTCGTGGATAGCCTGCTTGCGCTGTTGCTCGGATTTGAAGCCGCAAGCCTCGAGCGCTGGACCTTGTCGCGGCGAAACTGGCGTCAGCTTGATATTGTGGTCGCCACCGACGAGGAGACGGCCGAGCGGCGGTTTTTCGATCGCTGGACCGATAAACAGCGCGTGGCGAGCAACGATCAACCGGCGGTCGATCGCGGCGCGCCGCCGCCGACCCGCGATATTCCGGGCCAGGCATTTTCGCGGCCGCCGCCGCTGCCTCGAGACGAGATCATCGGCTTGTTTCCGGAACCGGGAGCGCCGCGTTGAGCGTCGTGATCATCGATTATGGCTCCGGCAATTTGCACTCCGCCGCCAAGGCGTTCGAGCGCGCCAGCCGCAGCATGGACGCTCCTGACAGGATCGTGGTGACCCGCGATCCCGATACGGTGTTTCGCGCCGATCGCATCGTACTGCCCGGCGTCGGCGCCTTCGCCGATTGCCGCCGCGGTCTCGACGCGCTGGACGGCATGATCGAGGCAATGACGGAGGCCGTGCGCAACAAGGCGCGGCCGTTCTTCGGCATTTGCGTCGGCATGCAGCTGATGGCGACGCGCGGCAAGGAGCACGTCACGACCGACGGCTTCAACTGGATCGCCGGCGACGTCGAGAAGATTTCGCCGCGCGAGGAGAATCTGAAAATTCCGCATATGGGCTGGAACACGCTCGATATGGTCAGGGAACACCCGGTGCTTGAGCGTCTGGTGCTCGGGCCGAAGGGCCGTCACGCTTATTTCGTGCACTCCTACCACCTCAACGCGACCAACCAGGCGGACGTGCTGGCGCGCGCCGATTACGGCGGGCCGGTAACGGCGATCGTCGGTCGAGATACCGCCATCGGCACGCAATTTCACCCGGAAAAGAGCCAGCGTTTTGGGCTGGCCCTGATTTCGAATTTTTTGAAATGGAAGCCGTGATTCTCTTCCCCGCCATCGATCTGAAAAACGGCCAATGCGTGCGCCTTGAGCAGGGCGACATGGCGCGCGCGACCGTATTTAACCTCGATCCCGCGGCGCAGGCGGCGAGCTTTGTCGCACAAGGGTTCGAGTATCTGCACGTGGTCGACCTTGACGGCGCCTTTGCCGGCAAGCCGATGAACGCGCATGGGGTCGAAGCGATGCTCGGGGCAATCACCGTGCCGGTTCAACTCGGCGGCGGCATCCGCGATTTGAAAACGGTCGAGGCTTGGCTGGCAAAGGGCATTACGCGGGTCATTATCGGCACCGCGGCGGTGCGCGATCCCGAACTCGTGAAAAGCGCCGCCAGACGATTCCCCGGCCGTGTCGCGGTGGGCCTCGATGCGCGCGACGGCAAGGTCGCCGTCGAGGGCTGGGCCGAGACATCGCAGGTGACCGCGCTCGATATCGCGCAGCGGTTCGAGGACGCCGGCGTCGCCGCGATTATCTTCACCGACATTGCCCGCGACGGCCTGTTGAAAGGTCTCAACCTTGATGCCACCATCGCGCTCGCCGAGCGCATCTCGATCCCAGTGATTGCTTCGGGCGGCTTCGCCTCGATCGACGATGTGAAGGCGCTGCTTGCCCCGCGCGCCAAGAAACTCGCCGGCGCGATCGCCGGTCGCGCGCTCTATGACGGCCGCCTCGATCCAGCCGCCGCGCTGGCGCTGATCCGCAGCGCGCGCGCCGCGGCATAGCGCATGGTCCGGAAAAGTGGCAACCGGTTTTCCGAAGAGATCATGCGCAAATCAGAGGCCTAGGAGTTTTCGGCAATGTTCAAGGTGCGCGTGATCCCCTGTCTCGACGTCAAGGACGGCCGGGTGGTCAAAGGCGTCAACTTCGTCGATTTGCGCGACGCTGGCGATCCGGTCGAAGCGGCGATCGCCTACGACGCCGCCGGCGCCGACGAACTCTGCTTTCTCGACATTACGGCAACCCACGAAAACCGCGGCATCATGCTCGATGTGGTCCGGCGTACCGCGGAAGCCTGCTTCATGCCGCTGACGGTCGGCGGTGGCGTGCGAACGGTCGAGGATATCAAGACCCTGCTGCGATCCGGCGCCGATAAGGTTTCGATCAACAGCGCCGCCGTCAACCGCCGCGAATTCGTCAAGGAAGCCGCGGAAAAATTCGGCGATCAGTGCGTCGTGGTCGCAATCGACGCCAAGCGGGTGAAGCGCGGCGGCGGATCGGAGCGCTGGGAAATCTTCACCCATGGCGGGCGCAATCCCACCGGCATCGAGGTCATCGAATATGCCCAGGAAGTGGTCTCGCTCGGCGCCGGCGAAATCCTGTTGACCTCGATGGACCGCGACGGCACGCGGCAGGGTTTTGACCTGCCGCTGACCCGGGCGGTGGCCGACAGCGTCTCCGTCCCGGTGATCGCCTCCGGCGGCGTCGGCCATCTCGACCATCTGGTCGACGGCATCCGCGAGGGCCATGCCACCGCCGTGCTGGCGGCCTCAATCTTTCATTTTGGCGAATTTACCATACGTGAGGCCAAGGACCATATGGTCCGTGCCGGGCTGCCGATGCGGCTCGATCCCTGACGACTCTTTGTGACAGAAGTGCTACATCCGTTTCAGGATGGGTGTTCATTCTTTGGCCGCGCATGTTGAGTTTAAGTTGATGTCGCGTTTCACGATCCATGACCTCGCCACCATCGTCGACGCCCGTGCGGCGTCGGGCGGAGAGGCGTCCTATACCCGCAAGCTCCTGGACAAGGGTTCGGAGCATTGCGCCAAAAAATTCGGCGAGGAAGCGGTCGAAACCGTGATCGCCGGGATTGGCAATGACCGCGACCATCTCATCGCCGAGAGCGCGGACCTGCTTTTTCATCTGCTGGTGCTTTTGAAATCGCGCGGCGTGAAGCTTGAGGAAGTCGAGGCAACACTGGCGCAGCGTACGGCGATGTCCGGACTTGAGGAAAAGGCGGCGCGCAAGCGGGATTAGAGCGTCTTCGAGCGAAGTGGGTACCGGTTCGCGTGAAGAAAACGCGTCAAACTAAAAGGCTAGGGGCAGCGCGTTCGGGCCGTGCCCGACGTTGGAGTTAAGAGGCGGCGTCATGGATATTCGGGCACCGGACCAACAATACAATCCCTACCGGATTTTCTCGCGCGAACAGTGGGCGCGGCTGCGCGACGACACGCCGATGACGCTGGAGCCCGGTGAATTCGAACGGCTGCGTTCGATGCATGATCGCCTCGACCTGAAAGAGGTCGAGGACATCTTCCTGCCGCTCTCCCGGCTGCTATCGATCTACGTCGATGCGACTCACCGGCTCTATCAGGCGCAACGCCAATTCCTCGGCATTCGCGATCGCAAGGTGCCCTACATCATCGGCGTGGCCGGGTCGGTCGCGGTGGGCAAATCCACCACCGCGCGCGTGCTGCAGGCGCTGTTGGCGCGCTGGTCGCCGCGGCCGCGGGTCGATCTGGTGACGACCGACGGATTTCTGTTTCCCAATGCGGTGCTCGAACGGCAAGGCCTGATGCAGAAGAAGGGCTTTCCCGAAAGCTACGATCTGCCGATGCTGCTGGCGTTCCTCAGCGACATCAAGGCCGGGCGGCGGCCGGTCCGCGCGCCGGTCTATTCGCATTTGACCTATGACATCATTCCGAACGAGTGGGTCGAGATCGACAGGCCGGACATTTTGATCGTCGAAGGTGTCAATGTTCTGCAAACCGGCCGGCTTCCGCGCGACGGCAAGGCCGTCCCCGTGGTTTCCGACTTTTTCGATTTCTCGGTTTATATCGACGCCGACGAACAGGTATTGCGCGACTGGTATGTCAGGCGTTTCCTCACCTTGCGCGACACCGCCTTCCACGATCCGCGATCCTACTTCCATCGCTACGCCCTGCTCTCCGACGAAGAGGCCACGGCGACCGCGCTGGCGATCTGGGAGCGCACCAACCTCGCCAATCTCGAGGACAATATCTTGCCGACAAGGCCGCGCGCGACGCTGATCCTGAAAAAGGGCGCCGATCACGTGGTTGAAACCGTCGCGCTGCGGCGGCTGTAGCTGCAATCATATATCCAGCCGTCGCGCTTTACGCCGCGAGATGTGCCGCGGCCGCAAGCCCCGCAAGCGCGTCGGCGAGCTTGTCGCGATCGAGCGGCTTGATCAGAAAGCCGTCCATTCCCGCCTCGAAACAGGCGTAGCGATCTTCCACCAGCGTATTCGCCGTCAATGCGAGGATCGGCGTCTGGCGGCCCGGCTGCGCGGCCTCGCGGGCGCGGATGCGCTTGGTGGTTTCAATGCCGTCGAGTTGCGGCATCTGGATGTCCATCAGGACCAGGTCATAGGGGGTGCCGGCGGATTTCGCCGAGAGCCAGGATTCCAGCGCCTCTTCGCCGTTGGTGGTGATGACGGCCTGATGGCCGAGCCGGGTCAAGAGCGAACGCATCAAGAGCGCGTTGACCTCGTTGTCTTCGGCCACCAGCACCGACAGGCCGCGGGCGGCTCGGAGCGGCGGCGTCTCGGTTTGTCCGAACGGTTCGATCAAGCCATCGGCGGCGAGCTCCGGCGCGGCAATTTCCGGGGCCATCGTCAGCCGGGCCGCGAGCGAAGCCGCGCGCAATGGTTTGACCAGATAACCAGTCAGGGCCGAGCAGGCCGAGGCGGACTGAAGTTCATGCCGCGTCGCCGGAGTGAACATCACGATACGCTGCGCCGCGTGCGGTCGCGCCGCCGCCGCCAGCGATTCGACTTCCTCCGAACCGAGGGCGTGATCGAGCAACACCGTCTGCCAGGGCCGTTCGGGTAGCAACGCCCGCGCCACTGTGATGTCCGAAACCACGCAGGTCTGGCCGCCCCAGCGCTGCAGCCGCCGCTCGATCAGGGACGCCTCGATGCTCTGCGGCGCGACCAGCATGATGGATTTCCCATCGAGCTGCGGCGCAGCGAACGCCTGCGCTCCGGATTTGTCGGAGGCGGCCAGCGGGATAGAAACCTCGAAGGTCGAGCCGACGCCGGGCTTGCTCTGAAGCGTAATGCGGCCGCCCATTCGCTTGACGATGCGCTCGGAAATGCTCAAGCCGAGGCCGGTGCCGCCATAGCTCCTGGCGATCTTCTCGTCGGCCTGCTCGAACTCGCGGAAGATCCGCTGTTGGGCTTCGACCGCAATGCCGATGCCGGTGTCGCGCACCAGGAAACTGATTTCATGGGGCCAGATGCCGGGCTCGACGATCAGCGCCACGCCGCCCTCCGAGGTGAATTTGATCGCGTTGCCGGCGAGATTGAGCAGCACCTGGCGCAGCCGCGCCGCGTCGCCGATCACTTCCGAAGGCAGCCGCTCGTCGACATAGGCGGCAATCTCCAGCTTTCGCGCCTGCGCCCGCGGCGCCAGCAGTTCGGTGATGTCCTCGATCAGCGCGGCCAGCGCGAACGGGCGATGTTCGAGGTCGATCTTGCCGGCCTCGATCTTGGAATAATCCAACAGCTCCTCGATCAGCGCCAGAAGCGCGTCGCCGGAAGTCTTCACCGCCTTGGCGTAGGTCATCTGCTCGGGCGTCAGCGGCGTGTCGAGAATTAGCCCGCTCATGCCGATGATGCCGTTGAGAGGGGTTCGAATTTCGTGGCTCGCCATCGCGAGAAAGCGCGACTTGGCGCGGTTGGCGGCGTCGGCCTGGTCGCGGGCTTCGGCGAGCGCGCGTTCGGTCTCGGTGCGGTCAGTGACGTCGCGGCCTACGCACTGCATCTCGGCCGGCGCGCCGGCGTCGAAGCGCACCAGCCCTTCGCGCCATGCGATCCACCGCGGTCCGAGCGGGCCAGCGATCTTCTGGTCGTGAATCCGCGTGCCGTTCGGCTCGAGCGCGGTGTCGCCCTGCTCCAGCACGGTGAGCGCAAAGCGGCTGCCGACCAGCGCGCGGCGCGATTGCCGGGCGAGATCGCAGTAGGCGTCGTTGACGAAGGTGATGGTGCCCTCCGCGTCGCGCAGCACGATCAGGTCGCCCTGCGATTCGAACAGGCTGCGGGCGCGTTCCTCGGCCTCCTTCAATTCCCAATTGCGGTCGGCCAGCGTCTCGTTATGCAGCTCGACCTTGCGCAGCTTCTTGCGCAGGAAGCGCAGCCGCATGCTTACCGTGGCGAGCGCGAGGCAGGCGAGCGCGAACAGGAGGCTCGCCCCGATCGCAAAGGCATTGGGGTCATAGCCGGAATTCTCGGATCGGCTGCCGGTGATGAACCCGTACGCACCGCCGAAGGTGGCGGAGAAGATCATGAACGAGCGCAGCGAGACCAGGATCCACGGATGTCGCCGCGAGAACCGGCGTAAGCGCAATTTGATCCGGAGAATCCGCCCCATCGCCGACCACCCTTAAGGTTACATCGCGGTTGCTTGGCGCGGCCGGCATCAAAAGGCTCGCCGCATGCGTCATTTGCCTGGCCATGAAAGATGCCGTGGCGACGTTAGCGAAGTGCTTGAGGGCGCATGGTGTTCCGCGGCCGGGTGAGAACAGGGTTAATAAAGTCCTAACGCGACGCGGCCCCGATTAAGCTTCGACGGACATGGTCGTCGCGTTGCTCCTCGCCATGACGTCAGAATACAGCTTCGCGATCTCGCCGCGCGATCCGCGCGAGTTTTGCCAAAACCTTCCGCCTTCCGAACATCAGAGGGCGCAGGGAATGCCGGGCGCTCGGATAGCGCCCGCAGCCTTGTGTGCAGTTGAAAAAAGCACACAAGCATAGTCACCACGGTCACACCGGATTCACCCGGCATTCCCCGCGCAATGGTTTTAACGCTTATATCGGGCTCGGCGAAGCTGCGCGCGTCGCGTCGCGCTTTGTAAAACTCCAGCACGCGTTTTGCGGTTTGGGTTTCAAGCCGCTCGAAATCTGTACGCGCTTGATCAATATCCCTTTCGGACATCCTGCGGTCCGCAACCCTCATGAGCAAAAGAGCTTTCACGGTGATCCAACCGCAGCCGGCGGCTTTTGCGATAACTTGCACCACGCCCGGATTTTCATTGAGGATCGCGCGTTCTGCCATTTCGATGGGACAGCCGGCGAGAGCCGAGAGGGTCAACGCTGTCTGTTCAAAGTTTTGCGAGCGCGCGGCCGCATGAACGTTGGTTTCGCTGAGATCCTTCCAGATTTGAAGCCGCTTTACCCTTGACTTCGCCTTGACGTGATCCGAGGAGCCATTTCGAACCTTCAGACTTATGTCGTCGGTCACCTCGGTTACCGCGTCCCGCACCTCGTCAGCAAACCGCGGGTTTGCCGCCACGATCCTGGTGCGCACCGAGGCGGAGGCAGCTTCAAGAAGTTTCAAAAAGTGATGTCGAGGAATGTCACGCCGCATTCCGATATGCAGCGCAAGGCTGGCATCCTCGCCAGCTCGCACGACGAGTTCGCGAAAGCTGTCGTCCGAAATACGGGCGCCGGCATTCCTTGCGACGGTATGGACCACTCTGGGTTCACCGCGTTCGATAAGGATCTCAGTGATGGCTTCGCTGATCGTTTGACGACGCGCGATGGCATGAAGATGGTCCTGGCTCTGCGTGCTTGCGTTGACGGCAAGATCGGAGTCGCTAAGCGCGATCGATCGGCTGAGAACCGGACCCGCCACCGCGATATCGCTGTCGAACGCCAACGCCCGAGCCAGCGTCCCCGGCGTGTTTGGGACGGCCGCGAGTTGCTGCGCGAGCTTGATCCGGGTTTTCAACTCGATCGCGGCAACCAGGACTTTGAATATTTCATCAAACAACTCGATCTGTTCCTTCGAATGACGACCGGACCCGGCCATAAACAGATCAGTCATCCGCGTCAGCGCCTTTAACTGCCTGTTCACCAGCTTGGCAGCGGTGGAGTCTTGAATTTCGTCGATCAGGGAAGAGAACATCGCCATGGCTGTCTCGTCGAACATTTCGGGCTTGAGGTACAAGAAGGGCAGTGATGACGACGACAGCTACCAGCCAAGCATAAAAATAACTGGCTACCGTTGCCTCATAGATAATTCAAATTGTCATGAATTCGAAGCTGCAATGACCGATGCCTGGCCACGGCTACATCACGATGGCATTTGGTTGAATCGACCGAAGCACGCGTTCGGTCACCTCGCCCCGCTTGCGGGGAGAGGTCGGATTGCGACGCAATCCGGGTGAGGGGGACTCTCCACGAGTCAAACTTGCCGAAAGAGCCCCTCACCCCACCCTCTCCCCGCGAAGAGCGGGGAGAGGGAGAAGGGGCCGGTCGCCGCTGCGGTCCGACTCAACCTAATCTCATCTCATCATGCTCAAGTTGGGAGTTGGGCTTTCACGCCGATCTTGTTAGCCGCCAGCATGCTCTGGCATCTGCTAGCGACCTATCGGTCATGCCTCATCGCGTGTCGGCGAGAGCGCCGTGGCAGCCATCGGAATTTCCTTCGCGCGCCCACTTTCCCTGCGTGCAGGCCTGCATCACCTTGTCGGCGACACAGAAGCCTGCGCCATCGCTGAAAGGCCGGCCCACACGCAACCGTTGGCCGGGACCCCGACCAATACCGGCACCGGGACAAATGCCGGCGCCGGGACAAATGCCGGCGCCGGTTGCGGCGCCGTTGCGGGCTGGGCGTAGGCAGAGGTAAGCAAGAAAACGCTGATCAAAATCGTTCTGGTGAGCATCATCATCATGATCGTCCCCGTTGTTGATCCTGCCGCGAATGCGGGGCGTGGAATACCCGTCAAGGCGAACACCGCGATCGAATCCGCGTGAGCCACCTCACTCGCACCCTTTGCGGTCATAGGTCCCGTTCGCCCTTAGTGTGTCGCAATGCGTACTGGATGTACGCGCAACCATGATGACAATGATGATGAAAAGTAATGCCAGGGCCAACCTCACGCCTCCCCCCTTGACTACCCTGGCGCGTCATAGCCGCGTCGGACGTCGGCCGAGCGATCGAAACAACCCCCGGAGGTAGAGGGATTGGCGCTGTTTCGTGCTCGAAGCCGCTACGCAAGCTAAAATAGTCTATAAGGAAGTTACGAGCCTGAGTTGCAGGAAACGTAGCAGAAGGCTGTCAGCTTGG
>Ga0193751_1000120_pt1 | contig 70966 bp, 68 predicted proteins | sample L1c2metaG_FD_143050 | JGI IMG/M metagenome (GOLD analysis project Ga0193751, IMG submission 143050) | Soil microbial communities from a riparian zone of the East river system, Colorado, United States - L1c2 | ecosystem: Environmental > Terrestrial > Soil > Riparian zone | place: USA: East River...
AAAACGCCGGAGGCTCTGTTCATTCAGAACAGGGGCCATCTTCCGATAGCGCTTCCGGGCATCGCGCGCCGGCGAAGATCGAATCATCCGGCGACGCTACGTCGAGTGATCCCTTCTTGTGAATCCACGCCACCAAAATCTTCTTGATCTGTGGCAATTATGACTCACTTGTTCTTGGATAAGCCCTAAGTCATTGAAACATGACTAGTAGCTCGCGGCGATGGTCGACGGCAGTGGATCGGTCACGATTCGCTCATTTTTCGACGGCCGCTGAAAGCCGCCTGCCGGTCGATCTGCGCCATCGCGTCGGTCCCTTGGCCGTCCACGATGCTTTCAATCGAGCGCGAGCTTCATGCCTACATGGGAGGCGACGAAGCCGAGCCGGGCATAGAAGCGGTGCGCGTCCGTGCGCGTGCGGTGCGAGGTCAGCTCCACGCTCTTGCAATGGCGCGCGCGGGCGAGCGCGACCGCGGCGGCGACGATCTCGCGGCCGATGCCGGTGCCGCGGCGCGGGCTCACGACGCGGACCGCCTCGATCAGCATTTTGGTGGCGCCGACCTTGCTCAGGCCGGGAATGAACGTGATCTGCAAGGTGCCGACGACCTCGCCGTCAAGCTCGGCGATCAGCAGGCGGTTGTCGCGGCTCGCCGCGATGGCGTCGAACGCTTGGTAATAGGCATTCGGCAGCGGATCGACCACCTGGTCGCGCGTGCCGCCGAGCGCATCGTCGGCCAGCATGGCGATGATCAGCGGGACTTCGTCGCGCCGCGCATCGCGCAAGGTGACGATCTTCCCCCGCGTCATCGCGCCGACGTCTCCCGCTCGACCGCGCGCCGGCCGATGTCGCGGCGGCAGAAGCCACCGGGCCAGCGGATGCGATCGACCGCCGCGTAGGCGCGCGCCTGCGCGGCTTTCACCGTGGGGCCGAGCGCGCACACGTCGAGCACGCGCCCGCCGTTGGCGAGGATGCGTCCACCCTCGGCGCGCGTGCCGGCGTGAAAAATCTCCACGTCCTCGATGTCGGCGGCCGCGTCCAATCCCTCGATCGTCGAGCCCTTGGCGTAGTTTCCCGGATAGCCGTTGGCGGCCATCACCACGGCCAGCGCCGCCTCGTCGTACCAGCGCAGATCGAAGCTCTCGAGCACGCCGTCGCGCGCGGCGATCAGCGCCGGCACCAGGTCCGACATCAGGCGCAGCATCAGCACCTGACATTCCGGATCGCCGAAGCGCACGTTGTATTCGATGAGCTTGGGTCCGCCGCGGTCGATCATCAGGCCGGCGTAGAGAATGCCCTTGAACGGCGCGCCCATCGCCGCCATGGCGCGGACGGTGGGCCGCACGATCTCGTCCATGGTCCGCCGCGCGAGTTCGGGCGTCATCACCGGCGCCGGCGAATAGGCCCCCATGCCGCCGGTGTTGGGCCCGGCGTCGCCGTCGAACGCGCGCTTGTGATCCTGCGCCGACGCCAGCGGCACCGCGGTCTTGCCGTCGCACAGCGCGAAGAACGAGGCTTCCTCGCCGGCCAGGAACTCTTCGATCACCACCTCGGCGCCGGCTTCGCCCAGCCCGCCCGCGAACATCATGTCGATCGCGGCCTCGGCTTCGCCGATGCTCTCCGCCACGACCACGCCCTTACCGGCCGCAAGGCCGTCCGCCTTCACCACGATCGGCGCGCCCTGCGCCCGCACATAGGCCTTGGCGGGGGCGGCCGCCTGGAAGCGCTCGTAGGCCGCGGTGGGGATGCGGTTCGCCCGGGCGAGATCCTTGGTGAAGCCCTTGGAGCCTTCGAGCCGCGCCGCCGCCTTGCTCGGCCCGAAAGTCCTGATGCCCGCCGCTTCCAGATCGTCGACGATGCCGGCCACCAGGGGCGCTTCGGGGCCGACCACGACGAAATCGACCGGGTGCGCCTTGCAGAAGGCGACCACGGCCGCATGGTCGGTCAGGTCGAGCGCGGCCAGCTCGGCCTCCGCGGCGATGCCCGCGTTGCCGGGCGCGCACCACAGGCGCTCGACCAGCGGGCTTGCCGCGATCTTCCAGGCGAGCGCATGTTCGCGCCCGCCCGAGCCGAGGAGAAGGATGTTCATGGATGCGGCCTTCCGGCGCGTTCTGGTCGGCGCGGCTGGTGTAGCATGGGCTCAGAGCCCCGCAAGAGATTCGCCCTGATGTCGGAAGCCGCGCGCCTCAACCTTGTGGAAATGACCGTCTCGGAGCTGTCGACCGCGCTCAAGCGCACGGTCGAGGACGCCTACGGCTACGTGCGCGTGCGCGGCGAGCTCGGCAACGTCAAGTATCACACCAGCGGCCACGTCTATCTCGATCTCAAGGACGAGAAGGCGTGCCTCGCCGCCGTGATCTGGCGCATGACAGCCGGGCGCATCCGGATCAAGCTCGAGGCCGGCCTCGAGGTAGTGGTCACCGGCCGGCTCACCACCTATCCGGGCCAGTCGAAATACCAGATCGTCATCGACACCCTGGAGCCCGCCGGCCTCGGCGCCCTGATGGCGCTGGTCGAGGAGCGCAAGCGCAAGCTCGCCGCCGAAGGCCTGTTCGACGCGGCGAGAAAACAGCTGCTGCCGTTCCTGCCCGACGTGATCGGCGTCATCACCTCGCCGACCGGCGCGGTGATCCGCGACATCCTGCACCGGCTCGCCGACCGCTTCCCGCGCCGCGTGCTGGTATGGCCGGTGCGGGTGCAGGGCGAGGAATCGGCCGCCGAGGTCGCGGCCGCGATCCGCGGGTTCAACGCGTTGCCCATGGCCGGCGCGATCCCGCGCCCCGACGTCATCATCGTTGCGCGCGGCGGCGGCTCGCTCGAGGACCTGTGGTCGTTCAACGAGGAGATCGTGGTGCGCGCGGCATCGGAGAGCATGATTCCGCTCATCTCCGCGGTCGGCCACGAGACCGACGTGACCTTGATCGATTTCGCCGCCGACAAGCGTGCGCCGACCCCGACCGCCGCGGCCGAGATGGCGGTGCCGGTGCGTGCCGAGCTGATCGGCCAGGTCGAGCGATGCGCAAGTCGGCAGTTCGCCGCCTGGCGGCGCGGCGCCGAAGCCCGCCGAACCGAGCTGCGCGCCGCCGCCCGCGCGCTGCCGACGCCGCAGAACCTCCTCGCCGGGCCGTCGCAGAAGCTCGACGGCCTCGCCGAGCGGCTGCCGCGCGGGCTGCGCGCCAACGCGCAGATTCACCGCACGGAATATCACGCGCTCGCCGGGCGGCTGACCGTGCCGGCGTTGCGCCAGCGGTTCGGGCGCGAGCGCGAGCGGGTCGACGCGCTGGTCAAGCGGGCGCGCCACGGGATGCGGGTATCGCGCGAACGGCGTTGCGAGCGCTTTGTCGCCGTCGCGGCCCGGCTCAAGGTCGGCCTGCGTGCCAACGTCGAGGCTCACCGTACCCGCATCGGGCGCGAGCGCGAGCGCGTCGTAATGCTGTCCGAGCGCGCCCTGCGTGCCATGGATGCGCTGATCGAGCGCCGTGATGCCCGGGTCGCCCATGCCGGCCAAGTGCTCGCGGCGCTGTCCTACCAGGGCGTGCTCGCCCGCGGGTTCGCGCTGGTGCGCGGCCCGGAGGGACATCCGCTGCGGGCGGCGGCGGCGGTCGGCGCCGGGCTGCACCTCGATATCGAGTTTGCCGATGGGCACGTGGGCGCGGTGGCGGAAGGGGGACGTGCCAAGCCGCAGCCCGCTCCGCTGCCGCGGCGGCGGCGCCGCCACGATCCGGGCGATACCGGGCAGGGCAGCCTGTTCGGCGGTTGAGGAACCCGCTCCCGCTCACGCAAGCGTGTTGCGGCGGGGGGCGGAATAATCCCTTCAGGCTGGGGTATAATTCCTGATCGGGACGGCGCGCGCCGTCGCCTTTTCTGGGAGGACGATAATGTATCGCAAGTCGTTGGTGGGCGCCGCCGTCGTGGCGCTGATGGCCGTGGCATCGACCGCCGGGGCGCAGGATACGGTACGCGTGCGCGGCGCGATCGAGCGCGTCGATGGCCCCGTCTACGTGATCAAGGCGCGCGACGGCTCCGAGGTGAAGGTGGCGCTTGCCGACAACGCGCTCGTCGTCAAGATCGTCAAGGCATCGCTCGGCGACGTGAAGGTCGGCTCTTTCGTCGGCATCACCGCCATGCCGCAGGTCGACGGCAGCCAGAAGGCCGTGGAGGTGCACATATTCCCCGAGGCCATGCGCGGGACCGGCGAAGGCCATTATGCGTGGGATCTGCAGCCCAAGAGCACCATGACCAACGCCAATGTCGAGCAGGTCGTCGCCGGGGTCGACGGACAGACCCTGACCATGAAGCACAAGGACGGCGAGACCAAGATCGTTGTTCCGCCCGACGTGCCGGTCGTCACTTATGAGAAGGGCGACAAGAACGACCTCAAGGCGGGGACCAAGATTTTCATCGCCGCCGGCAAGAAGCAGGCGGACGGAACCGTGCAGGCCCCGCGCATCAATTACGGCAAGGACGGCCTCACCCCGCCGATGTGATGCGGCGGACGGAGGTTCTGTTCATCGCGCCAGCCATTCCGGCACCCGCTTGATCGCGTCCGCGCGCGCGGCCGGGTTGGTGCCGGTATGGGCGTGGCCGGAACCGTCGGCCGAGAACGCGAGCCCGGTGAGCTGGCGCATCGGCATGTTGGGGTGATCGAACTCCGCGTAGGCGCCGGGGTAGACGACGATCTGGGTCTGCGCGCTGCGCCCGCGCGCGCTCGCGACCATCTGCTCGCAGGCGGATGCCGGCCCCCAGTCGTCGGCCGCGCCGACCAGCACCAGGGTGGGGACGCGGGCGCTCCATTCGGTCTGGCCGAGCCGGCGGCAGCCCGGATAGAGCACCACCGCGGAGCGGAAGTCCGCGGCGCTTTCGCCGGCGCCGGTGCTGCCCCGCCGCCGGACCGTCCACAGGGCGGCGACGGCGCCGTTCTGCCACCCCAACAGCGACACCCGGCCGGCCACGACCCAGCTGTGGTTCTGCAGCCAGCGCCGCGCCGCGATCGCGTCGGCGACACGCTCGCGCGCCGTGCGCACCGACCGCTCGCGCACCGTGCACTGTGACGCGAGCCCGCGGGAGCCGAAGCTGTCGGGGAACAGCACCGCGAACCCGGCCGCGGACAGGCGTTCGCCCCAATCGCGATAGCGGGTGGATACGGGTCCGGATCGGCCACTCAGCCCGCCGCAGCCGTGCAATGCGACGATCGCCGGGAACGGACCGTCGCCGGCAGGACGGTAGAGATAGGCCTTGAGCTTGGCCGCCCCCTCCTGAATCTCGACGAGTTCCGGGGCCGCCGCCGCGGCTCCGGTCGAAGCCAGGAACGCGAAGATGACCGCAGTCAGATGCACGGCGCTTGGTCCAGCCGAGGAAGGTCCGGCAACCGTTACCTTTAACACGTCCGGCCATGAAATCATGTGTGAACCGGGTCACGATTCGGTGGGTTCCGAAAGCGGGCACAAACGATTATGTTGCTCCGGTCGGAGGATCAGGACGTGCTCAACCGCTACGATCGCTCCTCGCCCATGGCGGACGAGGCCGAGGTCAAGTATCTCGACGGCGACTTTCGGGTGGTGCGGCCGGGCGCATTCGTGCGCTGCGCCGTCACCGGCGTGCCGATTCCCCTGGAGGAGCTGAAATACTGGAGCGTCGAGCTGCAGGAGCCCTATGCGACTCCCGAGGCGGTGCTGCGCCGCCATCATCCGGCGGGGATCGCATAGAGCATGATCCCGAAAAGTGGGTACCGGTTTTCGGAAAAGATCATGCTCCAACAATAAGGTAGAGATTTTCCCGCGCCGGTTCGCGGCCCGTCAAATCAAGACGCTTTTGCCGCGTCCAGGGCCGACGTTACGAATCGGCGGAACCGGTCTTCCTCCTCGACCGCCAGCGTGATCGGCAGCGCGCGGGCGCGCCCCGCCAATTCGCTGAGCGCGCGCCTGCCCTTGAGGCGCGCGAAATCCTTTTCCGTGGTCACGAGCGGCAGGCCGGCACGATCGGCCTCGGCCATGAGCGCGGCCGCCTCGGCACCCGTGTAGGGATGATGATCGGCAAAGCCGCGCCGGAGCGCGGCTTCGATGCCGGCGTCGGCAAGCGTTGCAAAGAATTTGTCGGGATCGCCGATGCCCGCGAAGGCAAGCACGCGCTGGCCCTTGAGCGTCGCGACCGCCGCGCCGTCCGGCACCAGCCGGCCGTGAAAAAGCGCCAGCCCGTGTGCCTCGGCGGCTGCCGCCATGGGTGCCGCCGCCGGTCCGTCGCCGATCAGCAGCATCGCCTGGGCGCGGGCCAACTGGGCCGCGAGCGGCGCGCGCAGCGGGCCCGCGGGAAAGACGCGGCCGTTGCCGACGCCGCGACGGGCGTCGACGGCCAGGATCGACAGGTCCTTGGCCAGCGCCGGGTTCTGGAAGCCGTCATCCATGACGATGACGCTCGCTCCGGCCGCCCGCGCCGCGCGCGCGCCGGCAACGCGATCGCGGGCGATGATGGTGGGCGCGCATCGGGCGAGCAGCAGCGGCTCGTCGCCCACGTCGTCGGCGCGGTGATGCCTGGGGTCGACCGTGACCGGGCCGGCAAGCTGTCCGCCGTAGCCGCGCGCGAGCAGCCACGGCCGCTCGCCGGCGGCGATCAGCAGCCGCGCCACGGCGAGCGCCGTCGGCGTCTTGCCGCTGCCGCCCACTGTCGGGTTGCCGACGCACAGCACCGGAATGCCGGCCCGCGCGCCGGCCTGCCTGAGCCGGGCCGCCGCCACGGCCGCGTAGACGCCGGCTGCCGGCGCCAGCAGTGCCGCGGCCGTGCCGGCCTCCCGCCACCAGAACGACGGCGCCCGCACTACAGCATGATCCCGAAAAAGCCTGCCCCGGACGCGATCCGGGGTGGGTACCGGTCTTCGGAAAAGATCATGCTCCAACATAACCTAAAGCGGCATGACGATTCGAAGAAAAGTCATCCCGCTTTGGCCCTATCCCTGCTCCAGCCGGAGCTGCATCAGATAGGGTTCGAGCGCGGCGAGCGTGCGCTCGAGGGCGCCACCCAGCATGTCGACCGTCTCTTGCGCCGCCGCGGAGGCTGCGCGGCGCGTCTTGGCGTCGGTGAGCCAGGCGCCGAACCGCACGGTGAGCTTGTTCACGTCGTTGATCTCCTCGGCGCCGCGGGCGTCGTCGAGGGCGGAATAGATTTCCGTGAAGTTGCCGACGTACGGTCCGTGCAGGATCGCCGCGCCGAGCTTCGCCGCCTCGATCGGGTTTTGTCCGCCGCGGCGCACCAGCGAGCCGCCCATGAACACGATGGGCGAGAGCCGATAGATCATGCCGAGCTCGCCGATGGTGTCGGCGACGTAGATTTCCGTGGCGCGGTCGGGCAGGTGGCCGCGCGAGCGCAGCACCGCCGGCAATCCGGCGACCGAAGCGATGTCGACGACGCCCGGCCCGCGGTCCGGATGGCGCGGTGCGATGATGGTGATGAGGCCGCGGAAGCTTGCGCGCAGCCGCCGGTGCGCCTCGATGATCAGCGCCTCCTCGCCCGGGTGAGTCGAGGCCGCGACGACGATCGGCCGCCCGCCGATCGCCGCCTGCATGGCCGCGAGCTTCTGCTCGTCGACCGGCGGAGCCGGCACGTCGAGCTTGAGATTGCCGGTCATGCTCACGCGTGGCGCGCCCAGGTCCGAATAGCGTTCGGCGTCGCCTTCCGATTGCGCGAGGCACAGGTCGAACCGCGCCAGCAGCGTCGCGATCGTCGCCGGCAACCAGCGCCAGCGCGCGTAGGAGTGTTCCGACAGGCGGCCGTTGACGAGGATCAGCGGAACCGTGCGCTCGGCGCACGACATGATCAGGTTCGGCCACAGGTCGGATTCGGCGAGCAGCGCCAGATTGGGCCGCCAGTGATCGAGGAAGCGGGCGATGAAGCGCGGCGCGTCGATCGGAATGAATTGATGGATCGCGCCGGGCGGCAGGCGCAGCTCGGCGAGCCGCGCCGACGTGACCGTGCCGGAGGTGACGAGCACGTTGAACTCCCGCGCGCGCAGGCATTCGACCAACGGCATCACCGCCAGCATCTCGCCGACGCTCGCCCCGTGCGCCCAGATCAGCGGACCCGGCGGCCGCGCGACCGCGCTCTCGCCGCGCCGCTCGGCAATGCGCTGCGGGTGCTCCTTGCCGCGCTTGAGCCGGCGCGCCAGCAGCAGCGGCACAAGCGGCGTCGCGGCGGCCGCGAGGCGCCGATAGGTCCGCAGCGTCAAGGGCAGTCGCTCAGCCACCCGCCGCGTCTCCACGGTGTCGGGCCGATGTTCCGGCACGAGTCATTTCATTGGTCTTGGTCCGCCCGCGCACGCTATAGCCCATGAACGCTGCGTTGTCTTGCGCCGATACGACACGCTCGCCCGAAGCTCGCGCCGTTATTGCGGCAAGTGCGTGTGTGAGCTTCGGAATCGGCGACATGGCAACGGTTGCAATGCCGGGCGAATTGTTCCAGGACAGCCGGCGTGTTGCCGGGGCGCAGCCGCTGGAGCGAGACCCGGACACAAGGGCCGGGCAATCGTGAACCGGAGCCGCGATCGGACGGCCAAATTTGTCGCAAATGTGTCGGAAGCCCACCATCATGCGTGCACGCAGGGAGCGGCCGTGACCGTCGAAGCCGGCCGCAGAGAACGCATTCTTCCTGCCATGTTCCGGCGGCTGTCCGTGTCCGCGGCCGCGCTGGCGCTCGGCGGTTTCGTGACGGCAAGCCACTTCCGCTTTGTGCGCTGGACCAACCGCCTCGTGCGCGTTCCGGATGCGACCTTCCACGCGCCGTGGGAAAACGAGCCGGCCATCCTCGTCGTGTGGCACGGCGAGCACTTCCTCGTGCCCTTCATCGGCCCGCGCAACGAAAGGATCAACGTCCTGACGACGCTGCATCGCGACGGCGAGATCATCACCCGCGCCGGCATGCATTTCGGTCTGAAATTCGTGCGCGGCTCCGGCGACCACGGCAAGGAGTTCATGCGCAAGAAGGCGGTGCAGGCCTTCACCGCCATGCTGCGGCTGCTGCGGCGGGGCGAGACCGTCGTCGTGACCGCGGATGTGCCGAAGGTCGCGCGGGTTGCCGGCCTCGGGGCCGTGACGCTGGCGAAACATTCCGGATGCCCGGTGATTCCGGTCGGGATGGGGACGAGCCGGCGGGTGCGGCTCGCGAACTGGGATCGCACCTGCATCAACCTTCCGTTCGGCCGCATGGTGATGGTGCGCGGCGAGCCGATCCGCGTTGCCCGCGACGCCGACGATGCCGTCCTCGAAGCGGCGCGCCGCGCCGTCGAAGCAAGCCTCATCGAGGTCGACGCGCGCGCCTATGCGATCGCGGACGGGCGTTGAGCGATCTGACGCCGCCGTTCAGGTTGGCGCCCGGGTGCCCGGCGCGTCCGGATCGAGCAGGCGATGCAGGTGGACGATGAAATAACGCATCTGCGCGTTGTCGACCGTCTGCTGCGCCTTTGCTTTCCAGGCCGCGTACGCGGCCGCGTAATTCGGATAGATGCCGACCATGTCGAGCTTGTCGAGATCCTTGAACTCGACGGAATCGAGTTGCGAGAGTTCGCCGCCGAACACCAGATGAAGCAGCTGTCGCCCCGGCTCCTCGTTCGCCATGTCCCGATCCTTGCGCCGGGGCGGCGCGGGCTTCACGCCGGCTCGTCGAAGCGCTCGCCCACCAATCCGATCAGCGTCCCGTGGCGGGCGCGTCCGGCGGCGACGAGCGGACCGTGCACCAGATCAGCGCGATTGTAGACCAGCTGCCGCCCCGCGAGCGTGGTCAACTCGCCGCCGGCTTCGTGCACCAAAAGATCGGCGGCCGCAAGGTCCCAATCGTGGCTCGATCCGGCCGAAAACGCCGCATCGAGCGTGCCGCGCGCGACCTGCGCGAACCGCAGGGCGATCGAATGGATGCGCGGCACCGCTTCGATCCTGACCCCGCGCGCGGCAAGCCGGTCGTGCCAGGATTTGGGGCCGGCGACGCGGGCGCCGTCGAGGCTCTCGCCGCTGCTGGCGGCGACCGGCGTGCCGTCGAGGGTTGCGCCCCGGCCGGCGAGCGCGAAGTAGAACGCCGGCTCGGCCGGCGCGAATACCGCCGCCGCGACCGGACGGCCGTCCACCACCAGGGCCGCGGCGATCGACCAGTCGGTGCGTCCTGCAATATACGCGCGCGTTCCGTCGATCGGATCGATCACCCAAACGTGCCGCGTCGCGTGCCGCCCGGGATCCTCGGGGCTTTCCTCCGACAGCCAGGCGCTGCCGGGTGCCGCAGCCATGAGGCGTGCGCGCAACAGCTCGTCGACCGCGATGTCGGCGGCGCTGACCGGCGAGCCTTGGCCCTTGGTCCAGGTCTTGAGCGAGGTGCCGGACATGGCGAGCGCCAGGGCGCCGGCTTCGCGCACCGCCGCGTCCAGATCGCGGGCGAGCGCCGCGCGCTCGTCGCCGTCACTCGCCCGCAACGGTCAATCCTTCCAGCCGCACTGTCGGCGCGTTGGTGCCGTAGCGGAAAACGAGATCGTTGGCGGGCTCGAGGTTGGCGAACATGTCGCGCAAATGGCCGGCGATCGTCACCTCGCTCACCGGGAAGCCGAGCGTGCCGTTCTCGATCCACAAGCCGGCGGCGCCGCGGCTGTAGTCGCCGGTGACCACGTTGGCTCCCATTCCGATCAGGTCGGTGACGTAAAACCCTTGCGCGATGTCGGCGATGAGCGCCTGCGGGCTCTTGGCGCCGGGCGAGAGGTGCAGGTTGGTGGCGCCGGGCGACGGCGCGGAGGAAACGCCGCGCTGGGCATGGCCGGTCGTCGGCAGGCCAAGCTCGCGCCCGGTCGCGCTGTCGAGCAGCCAGGAGCGCAGCACCCCGTCCTCGACGATCGCGAGCGGCCGCCCGGCGACGCCTTCGCCGTCGAACGGGCGCGAGCGCAGGCCACGGCGGCGCAGCGGATCGTCGACGACGCGGATGCCGGGGCGGAACAGCCGCTCGCCCATTCTGTCCATCAGGAAACTGGTCTTGCGCACAATCGCGGTGCCGTTGAGCGCCGACGCGAGATGGCCGACCAGGGAGCCGGCGACGCGCGGATCGAACACCACCGGAACCCGGCCGGTCGGGACCTTGCGCGGGTTGCGCCGCTTGACCGCGCGCTCGCCGGCGCTGCGTCCGATCTTGGCGGCATCGGCGAGATCGGCGGCGTGCAGCGCGGAGGAGAAGTCGTAGTCGCGCTCCATGCCGGTGCCTTCGCCGGCAATGGCGACCATCGACAGGTTGTGATGCGAAGCCAGATAGGCGCCGCGAAAGCCGTGGCTGGTGATGAGCACCATGCCGCCGATCCCGGCCGACGCCGAGGCGCCGCCCGACTTGCTGACGCCGTCGACCGCAAGCGCCGCCTCCTCGGCGGCGCGGGCAAGCGCCTCGAGCCGCGCCGTCGTCGGCAGCTCCGCGTCGATCAGGTCGAGGTCGGCGATGTCGCGGGCGAGCGCCGCGCGATCGGCGAGGCCGGCGAACCGGTCCTCGGGAGCGACGCGGGCCATCGCCACCGCGCGCTCGGCAAGCACTGCTGCCTCGCCCTTGGTGTCGTTGGTCGAGACCAGCGCCTGGCGTCCGCCGACCAGCACGCGCAGGCCGACGTCGTCGCTCTCCGCCCGCTCGGCTTCCTCGACCGCCCCGTCGCGCACCTCGACCGAAAGCGACATCGAGCGCACCGCGACCGCGTCGGCCGCGTCGGCGCCCGCGCGCCGCGCCGCCTCGACCAGCCGCGCGGCGAGATCCGTCAGGACGGATTGGTCGAGCAGCGACGACGACGCGGATGCTTTCACCGACAGGGTCACGTTTCCTCGCAAGCCAGATGTGAGCGCGAACCAATAGCCGTGCGGCGCCGCAGGGGGAAGCGGATCGCGACAAATTGCGTCAATGCGGCAACCACTTGTCAATCATCTGGGGCGAAGGCCGCGGCGAAACCAGCTTTTAACCAGGGATTTTAAGCGGATTCGCAGCGCTTGCCCGCATAGTGCCCCACAGCGACCGGGACAATCACAAGAATCCCGGCAGGGAGCCGATCTTGAGGCGTCAAACCACCTTCGGCGGGGCTCTCGCCGTCGGGTCGAGCCGCGCGCTGCGGCTCGACCCGCTCGCCCTGCCCCTGAATTTCACCGCTGCCGATGCCCGCGCCGACGAACGCGTGCGCCACGTCGAACTGTCGCGCGAGCGGGTGGTGCTGCGACGCGCCGTGCGCGGCATTCGCATGGCCGTCAATGTTCCGGTCGCCGCGTTCCTCGGCGTCGCGCTGCGGTTGATCCCGGCGATCGACGCCGGACCGGATACCGTGGCGGTCTCGCTCGAGCATCGCGATGCGGCGCTTTCGGTCCCGCTCTATTCCGCCGCGCACAGCGACGACGTGGTGGCGGAGTGGCAATTGTGGGCGCGCGTGTTCGGCCTGCCACTGCTCGTTGCCGATCCGTCCGGGGCGCTGCGCGAACCGTTCCAGCGCATCGGCGGCGTGCGCGTGCGCGCCGCGGCGCCGCGGCGGCGCCGGCGCAACGCGATCAAGGCGCGGCGTCCCACGATCATGCTGCGGCGCCGGCCCGGCGTCATGCCGCAGGTGCCGGGCGTTCATCGCCACGAGCGCGAGATCATCGCCCGGAATTGAAGGCGAGGTAGCGCACGGCGGCGTCGAGCACGAGACCGGCGAACAGGATCAGGCCGGCATCGCGGTTCGATTTGAACAGCCGCAGGCACAGCGCCGGATCGGCGATATCGAGCCGGCGCACCTGCCAGGCGAGGTGCGCGGCAAAGCCCGCGAGCCCGATCGCGAACACCACGCCGGCTCCGGCGCCCAGCCCGGCAATCCCGATCAGAACGACGGCGGCGGCGAAGAACGCGGCAAGCATCGGCTTGGTGCGCTCGCCGAACAGCCGTGCGGTCGATTTGAGCCCGAGGAGCGCATCGTCCTCGCGGTCCTGGTGCGCATAGATGGTGTCGTAGCCGATCACCCAGGCGATCGATCCGGCATAGAGCACCAGCGCCTGCCAATCGAGCCGTCCGAACGCCGCCGCCCAGCCCATCAGGGCGCCCCACGAGAAGGCGAGCCCGAGCACGATCTGCGGCCACCAGGTGATCCGCTTCATGAACGGGTAGATCGCGACGATCGCCAGCGAGGCGATGCCGGTGGCGACCGCGAAGCGGTTGAACTGCAGCAGCACCGCCAGCCCGACTAGCGCCTGCAGCACCAGGAACGTCGCCGCGGCCGCGAGGGTCACCTGGCCGGACGGCAGCGGGCGCGAGCGCGTGCGCTCGACCTTGGCGTCGAGATCGCGGTCGACGATGTCGTTCCAGGTGCAGCCGGCCCCGCGCATGGCCACCGTGCCGATGGCGAACAGGACGAGGTGCCAGGGGTTCGGCCCCGCCGTCCCGGCGGCGACCCCGGCGAGCGCCGCCGACCACCAGCACGGCAGGAGCAGGAGCCACGAGCCGATCGGCCGGTCGGCACGGGCAAGGCGCAGGTACGGGCGGATGGGGGCAGGGGCGTGGCTGTCGACCCAGTTTCCGGTCGAATCGGCGACGCGACTCGCCGCCCCGGTCATCGCGCGAGGGGATTCCCCGACAGGGTGTCGAGGGTCCCGGTGCCGGACCGGGTGGTCTCTGCGGTCGGCAGGGTGCGCGTGCCCAGCGCCTCGCCCAGATTGGGCCCGGCCGTCTTCGGTCCCTCGGCGCAGACCCGGTCGCGGACCTCCGCGGTCTTGACGTGGTTCTTCTTCATCATGGCGACCGCGTCCGGCGGAATGCCGCAGCCGACCTGGTTGGCGACCGCATACTTGACCACCTTCTCTTCGGCCTCGGAGAAATTACGGAAGAGCTGGCAGATTTCGGGGCGGGGCTTCTTGTGGTTGATTCCCGCCTGGAGCACTCCGGCGCGCTTTTCGGCCTCCGCGCGCATCGGCAGGAACTGCGACATGCAGGGCGGCATGGCGGCCGACCCGCCCGGTGCCATCCCCGGTCCCCCCATGCCCGGTCCGGCCATGCCCGGGCCCGGCCCGACGGTCATTCCCGAACCCGGTCCTACCGTCATTCCCGTGCTGGGGCCCGGCCCCGGCCCCTGTCCGGGCGTCGGTCCCACGATCATTTGCGCGCCGGCGGCCGTCATCGGACCGATCAGCAGCGTCATGGCCAGCAGCGCGACGCGGGGGTGCGTCATGGCGTTGTCCTTCCGGAAGGTCCTTGTTGGCGGCGAAGCATCGGCCGCCGCCCCTTGTATCAGCCCGATGATTCCGGCAGCAAGGCGGCAGAACGCCCTAAAGTCGCCCCGGAGCGCATTTGCCCCCGGCTGGCGCTAGCTGGCGCCCGAAGGTAAAGGGCCCCAATGGCAGCCTACGACTTTCGCGCCCATCGCCTCTACGTCGAGGCGCCGCTGGCGGCCGGCGCGGCGGTGCGCCTCGATCGCGCCCAGACCAATTACCTGGTGAACGTGCTGCGGCAGAAATCCGGCGACCCGGTCCTGCTGTTCAACGGGCGCGACGGCGAATGGCACGCGAGCCTCGCCGAGGTGACCCGCAAGGGCGCGATGCTCGCGGTCACCGAGCAGACGCGCCCGCAGACCGCGCCGGGCGACCTGCACTATCTGTTTGCCCCGCTCAAGCACGCGCGCCTCGACTACATGGTGCAGAAGGCGGTCGAGCTCGGGGTTTCGCGCCTTGTCCCGGTGCGCACGCGGCACGGCCAGGTTGCCCGCGTCAACCTCGAGCGCATGCGGGCGAATGCCGTCGAGGCGGCCGAGCAATGCGGCATCCTCGCCCTCCCGGAGATCGCCGCGCCGGCCGCCCTGGAGGTGCTGCTGGCGGACTGGGTGCCGGAGCGCCTGCTGGTGTTCTGCGACGAGGACGCGCCGGTCGGGGACCCCGTCACGGTGCTGGGGCGGGCACGCAACAGCGACAGCGCCCTGGTGGGGCCGATGCCGGTCAGCGTGCTGGTCGGTCCGGAAGGCGGCTTTTCCGCGGACGAGCGCGCGGCACTGATGAAGCTGCCCAACCTGGTGCGGCTGTCGCTCGGCCCGCGCATCCTGCGCGCCGACACCGCCGCCGTGGCGGTGCTCGCCCTGGTGCAGGCGTCGCTCGGCGACTGGCGGTGAATTGGCCAAGGGGCCGCCGAGAAGACGGCCCCGGCCTCAGCTGTCGAACAACGCCCGCATCGCTTCAACCGGCATCAGCATGACGCGCTCGCCGAGCGGCGAAAGCACAAAGCCGTGCCGCTGATAAAAACGGACAGCCTCGTCGTCGATCGCGTGAGCGACAACACCACGTACACCGGCAATTTCGGACGCGGAGAGGCAGCGCTGCAGCGCGTCGGAAAGCAATTCGGTTCCGAGACCAATTCCCTGGAAGGCGCGGTCGATCGCAAGGTGGCCAATGAGCAGCAAGGGGACTTGTTCTGGCATTCCCCGTCTTAACTTTGCGCTCGGCAGCGCGACCCGTTGTTCCATGGCGGTCGAAATCGCGTAGTAACCCACGACTCGCGTGGGCACGTCGGTCGCGCAGATGACGTAGCTGCGTGCCGACAGCCCTTCGCTCGCCAGCGCCCGATCGCGCAGCCACGCGTCGAGGGTAGGATGCTTCCCGTTTTCAAACGCGGAAAGATCGTGTTGTGCGCCCAGGCGTTCGGGCGGCCGCACCCGGCTCTGGAGGCGCGGGGGATCTTTCGATCCCTCCGGCATCAGCGCATCCAGGAGGGCTTGCGATTCATGCGGGCGCGCAAATCCTGGTTCGGCTTGGCCGGACGATCGAGCATCGCCAGGAACTTCTCGTGTGCCCGGGGCTCGAGGAAGAAGGTGCGCTGATCGAGCACGGTCTCCTCGGCTTGGCGGCGGGCGCTGTCCAGCATGAACTCCGAAAGCTTCTGCCCGCGCAGCGTTGCCGCGCGGTTCAGGATCGCCTTTGTCTCGGCCGACGCCCGGATTTGGATGACGTCATCCTTGCGGGTCGCAATGCGCCCACGTCGACGTTCGGCTTGGGCTGCTGGCGGCATTTCAGTGCTCCGGTGGTTTCCAGCGTAATCTGTGGGTACGTATTGACATTGTCAATACACCCATGAGTCCGCGTTCAATGGCACTTTCGGGCGAAATGCAAGGGAATCAGCCGCCGCGCCGGGGACCCCACGGGCCGGCGTTGGGCGGACCGCCGTCGCCGAGGTCGACCGGCGGGCGCTCCGGCAGGAATGGCTTGGCCGCTCCCCCGGCCTCGGCTGCCGGACTGCCCCAGGGCGACGGCTGCGCGGGCTCCTGCGTCCCGCCCCACGGTCCGGCCGCCGGCGTGGTCTCCCCGTCCTCGGCTGCGGGGGCGCCGTCGTCGGGCGGCGGCAGCGCGAGCGGGCCGGGATCGTGCCCGCCCGCAAACTTCACCAGCGCCGCCACCCGGGCGTCGACCGGCGGATGGGTGTCGAACAGGTCGGCGAAGTCCTCGCGCGGGTTGTCGACGCACATCTCCATCACGGCGGAATTGGCGCCCTGCAGGTCGCCGCGGCCCTCGATCTTGCGCAGCGCGCTGATCATCGCGTCCGGATTCTTGGTCAGCTCCACCGACCCCGCGTCGGCGAGAAACTCGCGCCGGCGCGAGAGCGCGAAGCGGATTACGACCGACAGGAGCCAGGCGACCGCCACCAGCACAAGCGCGATCACGATCGCCCAGATCGCGCCGCCGGAACCCTTGCGCTCGCTGTCGCTGCCGCGCCGGCCCCAGCCGAAGCCGGAATAGAAGAACATCCGGAACACCAGCTCGCCGAAGAACGAGATCACCCCGGCGATGACCACCGCAATGACCAGCATGCGCACGTCGCCGTTGCGGATGTGGGTCAACTCGTGGCCGAGCACCGCCTCGATCTCGGCATCGTCGAGCGACTGCAGGAGGCCGCGCGTCACCGTGACGGAATATTGCTTGGCGTTGAGTCCGGACGCGAAGGCGTTGAGTGCGTCGCTCTCCATCACCTTGAGCTTCGGCATGGTGATGCCGCGCGAGATGCACAGGTTCTCCAGCAGGTTATAGAGTCGCGGCTCCTCCTGGCGGGTGACCTCGCGGCCGCCGGTGATGGCGTCGATCATCGACTGGTGGAACTTGTAGGCGATCAGGATCCACGCCGCGGCGCCGAGCGTCGCCCACGGCAGCGCGGCGATGAAATCCTGCCGCGCGCGGGCGATGAGCCAGTCGAGCGAGGCGTCGCCCCGCAACGCTTCCGCCGCCAGCGCGCCGGCGAACACCATGACGTAGACCAGGATGAACAGCCCGATCAGCAGCGCGATCGACCGGCGCTTGTTCGCCTGGATGTGAGTGTAGAGACCGTAGGCGTGTTCCATGGCCTCGGCGGCCGTTTATTGTTTGAGGATGATCTTTTCCGAAAACCGGTACCCGCCCCGGATCGCGTCCGGGGCAGGCTTTTCGGGATCATGCGCTAGAACTTCACTTGCGGCGCCTGGTCGAGCGTCTTGCGCTCCTCGCCCACGTCGAAGAACTCGCGCGGCGTAAAGCCGAACACGCCAGCGAACAGGGCGGCGGGGAATTGCTGGATTCCGGTGTTGTATTCCTGCACCGAGTTGTTGAAGAACCGGCGGGCGGCGGCGAGCTTGTTCTCGATGTCGGTGATCTCGGCCTGCAACTGCTGGAAGTTGGTGTTGGCCTTGAGGTCGGGATAGGCTTCGGACAGGGCGAACAGCTGGCGCAGCGCGCCGCTGAGCATGTTCTCGGCGGCGGCCTGCTGCGCCGGCCCCTGCGCCGCCACCGCCGTATTCCGCGCCTTGATCACCGCCTCGAGGGTGCCGCGCTCGTGCGCCGCGTAGCCCTTCACGGTCTCGACCAGGTTGGGGATCAGGTCGTGGCGCTGCTTGAGCTGCACGTCGATGTCGGCAAAGGCCTGGCCGACCCGCTGCCGCATGGCGACGAGGCCGTTGTAGATCGAGACGATCCACAGCGCGAGAACGACGATCACGCCGAGGACGATCCAGGTCGAGGTGGACATAAGCTTGCCTCCTAAAGACGAAGCGATGGGGACAGGCTAGCCCACAAACCGCTCGAGCGGCAGGTGCCAAAATGCAGGTCCCAAAATGCCCAAAATGCAAGTGCCAAAATGCGCGAGGCCGGCCATCGGGTTGCCGATGACCGGCCTGCGAACTTCCTCCCACGCAACGGTGACGCGACGCTTACGCCGTCGAATCAACGCCTGGTGCGCACGGAAGTTCCCTGCAATCGGCCGATCACGCCTCGACCACCACGTAGTCGTTCTCGACGCTCACCGGGAAGGTCTCGGCCTTGTAGGGGCCCTCGACGAGCTTCGCGCCCGGCTCGACCGACACCGGGTATTGCCGCGCGCGCAGCCGCTGCGGGTCGCACCACGAGCGGCCGGTGCGGATGTCGAACTCCCAGGCGTGCCAGGGACAGCGGATGATCTCGCCGCGGCGCGAATAGCAATACTCGCCGGGCTGCGGGGACTCGACGAGGCCGGTGAGCTTGCCGAGCGCGAGGCTTCCGCCCCGATGCGGACAGCGGTTGTTCAGCGCGAAGAACTCGCCGCCGACGTTGAACACGACGATGGCGCGCCCGGCGATGGACACGAGCTTGCACTCGCCGGCCGGGATGTCGCCCACCGGCGCGACGACGTGCCTTGCCATCAGGCGAGCCTGTAGAGCGCCCGCGCGTTGTCGGCGTAGACGGCGCGGCGCTGCGCCTCGCTCAGGCTCGGCGGCAGCGACACGAACGGGTCGTCGAAATCCCAGTGCGGGTAGTCGCTGGCGAACAGCAGCCGGTCGAAGCCGATCCATTTCATCACGTCGATCAGCTGCTCCGGCTTGTCGGTCTCCTCCATCGGCTGGGTCGACACCCAGAAATGCTCGCGCAGATATTCCGACGGCGGGCGCTTGAGGTGCGGGACCTCGTCGCGCATGCGCTCCCAGTGCTTGTCGAGCCGCCAGCCCAGCGCCGGCAGCCATCCGAATCCGGTCTCGATCAGCACGACCTTGAGGTCGCGATAGCGCTCGAACACGCCTTCCATGATCATGCTGGCGATCAACGTCTGGGTGGTGGTGGCGTTCTCCACCCCTTCCTCCAGGTAGAACGACGGCCAGCCGGTGCCGGTCATGGCCCAGCCGCTGTAGCCGAACACGTGGATGCCGACCGGCAGCCCCGCCTCGACCGCCGCTTGGAAGATCGGCCAGTAGCGCCGCCGGCCCAGCGCCTCGCTGGTGCGGCTGAGCAGCAGCACGTGGGCGAAATCGCGGTCGCCCGCGCGGCGGCGGATTTCCTTGACCGACGCTTCGGCGTCCTCATAGGGCACGACCACCGACGCCTTGAGCCGCGGCTCGCGCCGCACCCAGTCCGCCGTCTGCCATTCGTTGATCGCGAAGGCGAGCGCCGCGCTCAGGTCGGTGTTCTGATCGCCCTGTCCGCTCGGCGCCAGCGGGTTCAAAATGCCGTGCTCGATGCCGTAGAAGTCGAGGTGCTGCTCGCGGGTGAAGTCGAGATCGCTCGCCGGCTGTCCGCCCGGCGGCCACGAATCGCGGCGCGAGGCGAGCGGCGTCGGCTTGGGGAACGGGTAGCCTTTGACGTGGCCGTGGCGCGGCCGCAGCCCGTAGGTCTGGATGTAGTGCCACCAATGATTGCTCAGGTAGGGTCGCATATCCTCGAGCGACGCCCGCGGGTGGATGTCGCAGTCGACGATCGCGAGCTTGCTCTTGGCGGCGCGCAGGGGCTGCTTGAGTTCGATGTTCATCGGGCGGCCCTCCTTAAGGGCGATCAGCCGTTTAGCCGATCATAGGTCGCAACGGGATTCTCCACCAGGATTTTTCGCCGCAAGGCCGCCGGGATGCCGGCCGGGACGGGATCGTCGCCGTCGAACTGCCAGTGGGGAAAATCCGAGGAATAGAGCAGCATGTCGTCGCAACGCAGGTGCTCGATCGCCCGTTCCACCAGGTCGGGCGCGGCCGGCGCGTCGAATGGCTGCAGGGTCAGGCGGAAATGCGCGCGCATGGTCTCGTCCGGCGGGCGGTCGAGCCAGGGGACCTCGCTGCGCAGGCCGCGCCAGTACTTGGAAAAGCGCCACAGGAAGCCGGGCACCCAGGTGACCCCGGACTCCATCAGGACGACTTTCAGGGCGGGAAACTTGGTGAACACGCCTTCCGAGATCAGGCTGGCGACCTGCGACTGGAAACCCTGCGCCTGCGCCACGTAGTCTTCGACGTAATAGGTCGGCCATCCGAGCGCGGTGACCGGATGGCGATAGCTCGATCCCGCGTGAATGCCGAGCGGCAGCTTGTGGCGTTCGGCCGCCGCGTAGATCGGCCAGAACTGCCGGCGCCCGAGCGGCGCCTCCTGCATGGCGAGCACCATGATCTGCACGAAGCGGCGGTCCTTGGCGCAGCGCTCGATCTCCTCGACCGCGCTTTCCACGCTCTGCATCGGCACCACGATCGAGGCGCGCAGCCGCTTGTCGCGGTCGAGCCATTCCTTGACCATCCAGTCGTTGAGCGCGCGCGTGAACGCCACCGCCATGTCCTCGTTGGTGACCAGCTGCACGCCGTACAGGCAGTTGCAGATGGCGATCGAGGAGTGCCAGCGGTCGAACACCTGGCGGCCGAGGTCGGCGACGCCGGTCGCCGCCTGGCCGTTGGCGCCGCGCCAGTCGGGCCGCGCCGTGATCGGGGCATTGGGCGGATAGCTGGTCGATTCGAGCGAGAGAATGCCGCGCGTCTCGATCGATTCGCGCCACACCTCGTCGAGGTAGGGAAACAGCGCCTCGATGTCCGGCACCGTCGGGTGCACGTCGCAATCGATGGAATGAAGGCCGTCGGCGGTCATCGGCATCGTTCGACCTGGATAGGAGCGGAGGGCGCCACGGCCGCTCGCGGGCGGCAGCCCGGCGCGAAGGTCTTGGCATGGGAGTTACGCCCCAAGATCATACCCGATCCCTGGTGCGGCCGAAATCGGGCTTGTATGGTATGGCGCCGGCGCCAGCGAGAACGCCGGTACGGGAGGGTTGCCACGATGAACGAGACGATGGTGAAGGCGGAAGCAGCCGTTCAGGATTGCCTGGCCGGGGTGCGGGTGCTCGATCTGACCCAATTCGAGGCGGGGCCGTCGTGCACCGAGGCGCTGGCCTTCCTCGGCGCCGAGGTGGTCAAGATTGAGAACCCCAAGGCGGGCGAGCCGGGCCGCACCGGTTTTCGCGGTCCGAGCAAGAGCAGCGACTCCTATTATTTCATGCTGTTCAACGCCAACAAGAAGTCGGTCACCGTCAACCTGAAGTCCCCGCGCGGGATCGAGATCATCAAGGACATGGCGCGCCACGCCGACGTGTTCGCGGAGAACTTCGCTCCCGGCGCGATCGAGCGGCTCGGTCTCGGCTACGACGTGATCAAGGCGATCAACCCGAGCATCATCTACGCGCAGGTCAAAGGGTTCGGGAAGGGCAGCCCGTACGAGAACAACCTCGCCTTCGACATGATCGCCCAGGCGACCGGCGGCGTCATGAGCATCACCGGCGAACGCGGCGGGCCGCCCGCCAAGCCCGGCTGCACGCTGGGCGACACCGGCACCGGCATGCTGATGGCGATCTCGATCCTCGGCGCGCTCTACCGGCGCAAGGGGACAGGGCAGGGCGAGCGGCTCGAGCTCGCCATGCAGGACGCCATGCTGCAGTACATCCGCGTGGCGCTTGCCACCAACTCGGTGTTCGGCAAGGCGGTCGAGCGCAACGGCGCCAAGGTCATCTCCGGCGGGACGGTGCCGAGCGGCATCTACAAGTGCAAGCCGGGCGGACCGAACGATTACGTCTACGCCTACACCAGCCGCGCCAACCCGACCCATTGGCACAACCTGCTCAAGGTGATCGGCCATCCCGAGCTGATCGGCGACCCGCGCTACGACACGCCGGCGGCGCGCTCCGAACGCGAGGAGGAGATCGACGCGATGATCGCGGCGTGGGCGTGCAACCACGACAAGCGCGAGGCGATGCGCATCCTGGGCTCCGCCGGCGTGCCGGCGGGGGCCGTCTACGACACCATGGAATTGCAGAATGAGCCGTCGTTCGAGCAGCGCGGCATCATGCAGGTGATCGACCATCCCGCGTCAGGAAAGTTCAAGATGCCGAGCTGGCCGGTGCGCCACGGCGGGAGACCGCCGAAGGCGCGGCCGTCGCCCACGCTCGGCCAGCACAACGACGACGTGCTCAGCCAATGGCTCGGGTTGACCGACAAGGACCGTGACGAGCTGCGCAGTACCGGCGTGATCTAGAGAGAAATGCGATGGCCGAGCTGACCGGATCGGAGATCCTCGCCAAGGCGCTCAAGAACGAAGGCACCGACATCCTCTTCTTCCTGATGGGCGGGCCGATGCTGCTCGCCGAGTCCTCCTGCATCAAGGAGGGCATCCGGCCGCTCGACGTGCGCCACGAGCAGGCCGCGGCCTTCATGGCCCAGGCCTACAGCCGGGTGCTGCAGAAGCCGGGCGTGTGCATGGCGGCGAGCGGCCCGGGCGTGATCAACCTCACGACCGGCATCGCCAACGCGCTGATCGACTGCGCCCCTGTGGTCGCCATCGGCGGCTCCTGTCCGGTCGGCCTGCTCGGCCGGCAGGTGTTCCAGGAGATCGACCAGGTCGCGATCATGAAGCCGTGCACCAAATGGACCGACCGGGTGTACAATCTCAAGCGCATCCCCGAGCAGGTGAACAACGCCTTCCAGAAGGCGATGACCGGCAAGCCCGGCCCGGTTTATTTGGATTTCCCCGGCGACATCCTCTACGCCAAGATGGACGAGGACAAGGTCGACTGGAGCCTGAGCGGCCGGCCGCTGCTCGGCGCCCGGCCGATGGGCGAGGAGCGGCAGGTCTCCGCGCTGATCGATGCGCTCGGCAAGGCCAAGCAGCCGATCATCCTCACCGGCAGCGGCGTGCTGTGGTCGCAGGCGTGGTCCGAGCTGCAGACGTTCGTCGAGGCGACCGGCATCCCGTTCTACACCACCCCGCAGGGCCGCGGCGTGCTGCCGGACGATCATGCGCTCTCGTACATGAGCATGCGCTCGACCGCGTTCCGCGAGTCCGATCTCATCCTCGTCGTCGGCACCCGCATGAACTACATCATCGCGCACGGCGCGCCGCCGCGCTTCAATCCCGCCGCCACCATCGCCCGCATCGACATCGACGCCGACGAGATCGCCTCGGCGCCGCGCCGGATCGACATCGGCATCGTCGGCGATTGCAAGACGGTGCTCAACCAGCTCATGGCCAAGATGAACGGGCAGGTCGATCCCGACCGCTTCGCCCCCTGGCGCAAGAAGCTCGCCGACGGGGAAGCCGCCAAGCGCCAGGCGCCCGGCGCCAACAAGGCGCTGGACGACGTGCCGATCCATCCGCTGCGGCTATGCGACGAGGTGTCGAGCTTCATGCGCCGCGACGCCATCCTGGTGGTCGACGGCCAGGAGATCCTCAACTACGGCCGCCAGTCCATGCCGACCTTCATGCCCGGCCACCGGCTCAACTCCGGGCCGTTCGGCACCATGGGGGTGGGCCTGCCGTATGCGCTCGGCGCCAAGCTCGCCAAGCCCGACAAGCAGGTGATCGCCGTGCACGGCGACGGCTCGTTCGGCCTCAACGGGCTCGAGCTCGACACCGCGGTGCGCCACAACATCCCGGTGCTGGTGGTGATCAGCCTCAACGGCGGCTGGACCGCCGACCCCAACCGCGACAAGCCCGGCCGCGACCTCGGCTACACCCGCTACGACAAGATGGCCGAGGCGCTCGGCTGCTACGGCGAGTACGTCGAGGAGCCGCAGGAGATCAGGCCGGCGCTCGACCGCGCCCAGAAGCAGGTCGACGACGGCCGCGTCGCGGTCGTCAACATCAAGACCGACTACCGCGCCCGCGCCAGCACCCAGCAGTTCTCGCAATATATGACGTGATTTGAAAACCGGAGCCGCCGCATGGTTCGAGACGCCGCTTCGCGGCTCCTCACCATGAGGGCGGTTTAGAACGCTACGCTCTGGTGGACCTCTTTCATCCGTCCTCATGCTGAGGAGCGAGGCCGTAGGCCTCGCGTCTCGAAGCACGAGGGCGGCCCCCACGCGTGAAGGAGCCAGCGCTACCCCGCCTCGCGGATGCGCACCGCCGCTTCCAGATCCACCGACACCAGCTGCGACACGCCGCGCTCGGCCATGGTGACGCCGAACAGGCGTCCATGCGCGCCATGGTGATCGGGTTGAATTCGTGCTAATTTTTCCCGCTTAGCGCGCAATAAGGCCTGATCTCACGAGAACTCGGCCTCTGGGGGTTGTATGACGGACAATTCGGCGGATTTCAGCCTCGCGTCAAACGGGCGTACTTACATCGAACGGGCCGGGGAAGTGGCTCAGGTATTCGAGCGAATACAGAAGAGTTCAGCGTCAGTTATCGGTATCGCCGGAGTAAGAGGCGCGGGCAAGTCGAGTTTAGCAAAGAAGATTCTTCATAGCTCCGCAGAGGCGGGGTACTTCACGCTTTTGATCCCTTCTCCCACTTCCTACGAGCCCAGAGAGTTTCTGCTGGCGATATTTCAACGCATCGTAGAAGGCGCATCGGAAAAAGTCGGTTCCGTAATCGAGGGAGTCGAAGACCTCGCTGACAAAGGAAAAAAAAGAGCTAGACAAATCTTACTGGCGACAGTGCTTCTACTTGCCGGCTTGGTTGCATCCCTACCTGTACTATGTTTTTGACGCAGGTTGCCGAGGTGTTCGGTGGAAAGGTCGTCATTTGCATCGATGAACTAGATAAGATAACAGACACAAAACAGCTATTGGAACTTTTGAAAGGAATTAAAGGCATTCTTGGTCAAGAGCGCACCCATTTCATGCTGACAGTATCTGAGGATGCGGTGGCGTATTTTACGGAGCGCCTTAATTCCGAGCGAAACTTGGTCGAAAGCTCCTTCGAACAGATCGTTTATCTTGATCGCATTTCCAGAAGTCTAGCTTACGAAGTGGTCAAAGAATCGATTGGCTTCCAAGGACGCTCGCCGGGCTCGCACTTCCGCAGAAATTGTGTCCTCCTCTGGGTATTTGGCGGCGGTATCCCGAGGGAGATCAAACGCAACATGGTGACAATTCATTCAAGTGGCCTTGATCTAACCAAGGCGTCCTCCATCCGGGTGTGGGCTCGATTGTATCTTGAGATGGTCACTGCAATGCAAACGAGTCCGCCTCGATACACTTCGAATGAAGGGCAATTCAGCTTCTTGAGAGGGTTAGAGGGCCTCTTAGGCATACTGGAGAATGTGAAAGAGTCCAGCGACTTTCAGCAATTGATCGAAGATTTTTCAGGCGTGGTAACGACCTGGTTCAAGCCGCTGATAGGTGAGAAGGGGCGAACTAAGGATCAAGAATCAATCGCCTCAGCAGATTCACGTTATCTTCCGCTGATCGCGCAAATCGTAATTGGTTTTATGGCACTTGGGGCTGTCGCCGCAAGGTCGGCCCGCGAACAACGCGATCATTTGGACAGCCTTGTCTACGTATCGAAATACGTTACGATTAATCCTCGATACGCACTGTTTGGACTTCGGAAATTTTTGGGTGATCGGCTCGGCTACTTATATGAAAATACGGAAGAGACGGGCAAATTCGAAGAGGTTTTGGCTGCCGTATAAACTCGACGGAGTGCCCGTTCGCCTCACACTTTACGCTACCCCGCCTCCCGAATCCTTACCGCGCCTTCCAGATCCACCGACACCAGCTGCGACACGCCGCGCTCGGCCATGGTGACGCCGAACAGGCGGTCCATGCGCGCCATGGTGATCGGGTTGTGGGTGATGATGACGAAGCGGGTGTCGGTAAGCTTGGTCATCTCGTCGAGCAGGTCGCAGAAACGCTCGACGTTGTGATCGTCGAGCGGCGCGTCGACCTCGTCGAGCACGCAGATCGGCGCCGGGTTGGTGAGGAACACGGCGAAGATCAGGGCGAGCGCCGAGAGCGCCTGCTCGCCGCCCGAGAGCAGCGACAGGTTGGTCGGCTTCTTGCCGGGCGGCCGGGCGATGATGTCGAGCCCGGCTTCCAGCGGGTCCTCGTTCTCGACCAGGATCAGTTCCGCGGTGCCGCCGCCGAACAGGCTGGTGAACAGCTGCTGGAAGTGCCGGTTGACCACCTCGAACGAGGCGGTGAGCCGCTCGCGCGCCTCGCGGTTGAGGCTGGCGATGCCCTGGCGCAGCCGCTTGATCGCCTCGGCGAGGTCGTCGCGCTCGGTGGTCAGCGAAGCGTGCTGGGTCTCGACCTCGCGCAGCTCTTCCTCGGCCCGCAGGTTGACGGCGCCGAGCCGCTCGCGGTCGCGCCGCAGCTTCTCGATGTCGGCTTCGATCGCAGCGAGGTCGGGCAGGGCGGCGCCGGGCGCAATGCCGGCGAGCGCCGCGACCGCGTCGGGCGTCACGTCGAGCAGCTCCTGGATTTCGTGGGCGATGTCGCCGAGCCGGCGCTTGGCGCCCTCGTGGCGTTCCTCGGCGCGCACCGCCTGCTCGCGTGCCGCCGCGAGCGCGTCGCGCGCGGCGCGTTCCGCCGTTTCCGCCGCGGCGAGGCTTGTCTCGGCGCCCGCCAGCGCATCGGCGGCGGCGCGGCGCACCGCTTCGGCCCCTTCGATCTCGCCGATCAGCGCCCGCCGTTTCTCGGCGAACTGGGCGGGCGCTTCGTCGAGCGCGGCACGTTCGCGCCGGGCCTCGTCCATGCGCGCCTCGAGCGTCGCGATCTGGCCGTTGGCGCCGTCGGCGCGCTGGCGCCATTCCGTCCGCTCGCCGGCGATCGCGTCGCGCCGGCGCTGGCGCAACTCGGCCTCGCGGGCGAGCGCCTGCGCCTCGCCGCGCGCTTCCGCCAAGCTCGCGCGCTTGCCGGCCACCTCGCCGCGCACGTCCGCCAGTTCGCCTTCGAGCGCGGCGATCGGCGGCAGCACGGTGAGCGCCTGCGTGGCGTCCCGCTTCATCGCCACCGCCTCGTCGCGGCTGGCCGCCAGGCGCACCTTGGCTTCCGCCAGCGCCGAAAGGCGCGCGGTGGTGCGGCTTGCTTCGCGCTCGGCCGCGGCATGGCGGTCGCGGGCGGCGTCGGCCAGCGCCTGCGCCTCGCGGCGGCGCGTGCGCGCCTCGGCTTCCGCGGCGATCGCCGCGCGCACCTCGGCTTCCGCGCCTTCGGCGGTCCCGCGCCGCGTCTCGACCTCGCCGCGCGCGGCGGCAAGCTCGCGCTCGAGATCGGCGAACCGGTTCTTCTGCGCCAGCCGCCGCGCTGCCGACGTCGGCGCGTTGGCGGCGGCCGCGAAGCCGTCCCAGCGCCACAGGTCGCCCTCGCGCGAGACGAGCCGCTGGCCGGGCTTGAGCAGGGCGGCGAGCCGCGCACCGTCGGCGCGCTCGACGACGCCGATCTGGGCGAGCCGCCGCGCCAGTTCCGGCGGCGCCGTGACGTGCTGCGCCAGCGCCTGTGCGCCTTCCGGCAGCGCCGGGTCGGCCGGGTCGATGGCGGCCCCGGCCCAGCGCATGGCGGCGGCCGGATCGATCGGCGCGTCGAGGTCGTCCCCGAGGGCGGCGCCCAGCGCCGCCTCAAAACCCTTCTCGACGGTCAAAAGATCGAGCGCCGGCGGCCACAGTTTCTGCGCGTCGATGCCGAGCACCCGCGTGAGCGTCCTGGCCTCGCCGTCGAGGCGCTGCAGCCGCCGCTCCGCCTGATCGAGCGGAGCGCGCGCTGCATCGAGGCCCTGGCGCGCGGCCGAATGCGCCGCCTCCGCGCGCAGCGCCGCCGCCTCGGCTTCGGCGACCGCGCCCTGGGCCGCCTCGACCACCGCCGCCAGCGCCGCCAGATCGGGGCCGCCGCTCGGGTGATCGAGGCTCGCCAGCTCGCTCTCCACCTCGCCGATCTGGCCTTCGAGCCGGATCAGGCGTTCGGAATGCTCGCGCACCGCCCGCTCGAGCTGGTTGCGCCGCGCGGTGAGGTCGGCAAGCGCGCCGGTGAGATCCGCAAACGTCTTTTCACCGGCGGCCAGCGCCGCTTCCGCCGTTTCGACCCGTTCGGCCATTGCCTGCTGCCGCCCGCCCGTCGCTTCGGCATCGCCCGTGAGCGCAGCGTCCTCTTGGTCGAGCCGATCGAGGGCCGCTTGCGCGTCCGCCGCGAGGCGCCGCTCGCGCCCGGCGTCCTCGCCCAGCTGGATCAGCCGACGATCGAGATCGGCGATGCGCTCGTTGGCGCGCGCCTCCTCGCGGTCGAGTGCCTCGCGTGCGGCCACCAGCCGCTGCAGCGCCGCCGCGGCGCGGGTTTCCGCTTCGCGCAAGCCCGGCAGCGAGGCGACCGCGACCGCCTGGTCTCGCGCGGTCTGCGCCTGGGCGGCGGTCGCATCGGCGACGACGCGCACGCTTGCGGCCTGCGCCTGGCCGGCCGCGTCGACCTCGGCGTTCGCCCCGACCCAGCGCAGGTGGCACAGCAGCGCCTCGGCCTTGCGCAATTCGGTCGCGACCGCGCGGTAGCGCACCGCCTGGCGCGCCTGCCGCTTCAAGGCGTCGATCTGCGCGGCAATCTGGGCGATCACGTCCTCGAGCCGCGCCAGGTTCTGCTCGGCGCCGTTGAGCCGCAGCTCCGCCTCGTGGCGCCGCGCATGCAGGCCGGCGATGCCCGCCGCCTCCTCGAGCACGCGCCGGCGCTGCGACGGCTTGGCCTGAATGATCTCGCCGATCCGCCCCTGGTGCACCAGCGCCGGCGAGCGCGACCCGGTCGAGGCGTCGGCGAACAGAAGCTGCACGTCGCGCGCGCGCGACTCGCGGCCGTTGACCCGATAGACCGAGCCGTGCTCGCGCTCGATCCGCCGGGACACTTCGAGGCTTTCGTGCTCGTTGAACTGGGCCGGCGCCGTGCGGTCGGCGTTGTCGAGGAACAGCATCACCTCGGCATGGTTGCGCGCCGGCCGGTTGCCGCTGCCGGAGAAGATCACCTCGTCCATGTCGGCCGCGCGCATCGCCTTGTGCGACGCCTCGCCCATGACCCAGCGCAGCGCCTCGACCAGGTTCGACTTGCCGCAGCCGTTGGGACCGACGACGCCGGTCAATCCGCCGTCGATATGGAAATCGGTCGGCTCGACGAAGGACTTGAAGCCGAGCAACCGCAGGCGCGTAAGTTTCATGAGCCGGCGCCCCCCAAGCGCAGGCGGGTCCGCGCGCGAAAGGCTCGGCGTACGGTGATTCGTCGTCGAGGACTGCCGCATCGCGCGGGAGAATGAATCGGCGGCGCCGTCAGGGCAACATTGCCGGAGAAGTTTTGCGCAAAATTTCACTGGATTGCACTGCAGCAGGAGCCGCGCGGCGGTCGCCGGCGCGCCGGCACGAAGGCAAAAAACCCTTGTCAGCTCTTGAGATAGCTGTCGATCTGCTTGCTGATGTCGGCCGCCGTGGGGTTGCCGCTGTATTTCTTGCCGTTGATGAAAAAAGTGGGCGTTCCGGTCACTCCGAACTTCTCGGCGGCCCGTTCACGCACCCATTTCACCCCCTCTTCCACCTTTTGATTCGTCAGGCAGGCGTCGAAGCTCTCCTTGGTGAAGCCCGCCTGCTTGGCGATGGTGAGCATCGGATCGAGCGGCTTCTGCACCACCCATTCCCGCTGCTTCTCGAACAGCGTGTCGACCATGGGGAAGAACTTGTCGTCGCCCGCGCACCGCGCCAGCATGAAGCCGGCAAGGTCGAGCGCGTTCAGGGGGAACTCGCGGAAGATGAAGCGCACCTTGCCGGTGTCGATGTATTGCGACTTGATGGTCGGGAATTGGTGCATGAAAAAGTCCGCGCAATGCGGGCAGGTCACCGCCGCGTATTCGATCAACGTCACCGGCGCCTTGGCGTCGCCGAGGGACTGCTCGCCGAGCGGGCTCGGCGCCATCAGCTCCTCGTTCGAGGCCTGCGCAAATGCCGGGGCCATGAGGCCGAAGCCGCGCGGCCAGATGCTGAAGACCGTGCCGGCAAGCGCCAGCATGGCAGTTCCTGCGCACAATTCGCGACGCGTGACGCGCACCGGACATCTCCTTTGGCGAGTAGCTTTGAGCCGTGCTCGCTAGCCTGAAACCGCCACTGTGGCAAGGATACGCCGCGGCGCGCCGCCCGTTGCGGCGATACGGTCACGTTCGCTTGATCGCCGCCCCCAGCCGGGCGAGGGCGTTGCGCAAGTCCTCGTCGGCAACGTCGATCGTGGCGGCAAGCCGCGCGGCCAATTCCGGGTCGGGCGCCGGCCGGGGCGGCGGCGCGGTTCGTCGCGCCAGCGGAGCTTGGCGCAGCGCCAGGCGTCCGACCGCCCGCCAGCCGAAGAACCGATTGACCCGTTCGAGGATCACCGGCGAGAGGTGCTGGATCTCGATCGCGACCGGACCTTCGACCCGCAGCACCAGGGTTGCGGGCTCCGGCGCCTCCATGTCGCCGCCACGCGGCCATTTGATCCGCATCGGCTCGCAGTGGGCGGCGATCTCCTGCCCGACGATGTCGGTCCAGTGGGTGACGAGCTCGGTCGACGCGAAGCCCTGGCGGGCAAACGTGTCGGCAAGCGTGCGCCGCACCAGATCGGCGAGCGGCCGGGCTTGCGTCTTCGCGCGCTTGTTCATGGGCCGGGGCTCTGCCAGAGGTCGGGCATGACGCTAGCAGCGAGGCACAGCCGGAGAAAGGGCCGCGCGGTCGCGGACCCCGCGGCGCTGCTCGCCTGGTACGACCGCCATCGCCGCCGGCTGCCGTGGCGGGCGCTGCCGGGGGAGGCGTCGGATCCCTACCAGGTGTGGCTTTCCGAGATCATGCTGCAGCAGACGACCGTGAAGGCCGTCGCCCCTTACTATGCCCGGTTCCTCGAACGCTGGCCGACCGTTCGTGCGCTTGCCGCAAGCCCGCTCGAGGATGTGCTCAAGGCCTGGGCCGGGCTCGGCTATTACGCCCGGGCGCGCAACCTGCATGCTTGCGCCCGCGCGGTGGTCGAGCGCCACGGCGGCCGGTTTCCCGACGATGCCGCGGCCCTCGCCGCGCTGCCGGGCATCGGGGCCTATACGGCGGCGGCGATCGCCGCGATCGCGTTCGGCCGGCGCACGACCCCGGTCGACGGCAACGTCGAGCGGGTGGTGGCGCGGCTGTTCGCCGTCGAGGCGGCGCTGCCCGCCGCCAAGCCCGATATCCGCCGCCTCGCCGAACAACTCACCCCCGCCGAACGTCCCGGCGATTTCGCCCAGGCCATGATGGACCTGGGCGCCACGATCTGCGCGCCGGCGCGGCCCGCCTGCGCGCTCTGCCCGTGGAACGACGCCTGCGCGGCCAAGCGGCTGGGATCGCCGGAGACCTTTCCGCGCAGGACGCCGAAATCGGAAGGGCGGCTGCGCCGCGGCGCCGCCTTCTGGATCGAGCGCGCGGACGGCGCGGTGCTGGTGCGCACCCGGCCGCCGCGCGGCCTCCTCGGCGGCATGACCGAGGTGCCGACCAGCGAATGGACCCACGGCTTCGACGAGGCCGCGGCGTTGCGCGCGGCGCCGAACCTGTCAGGCGGGAAGCGCAAGCCCGCCTGGCGCAAGCTGCCCGGCAAGGTCACCCATGTGTTCACCCATTTCCCGCTCGAGCTTGGGGTCTACGCGGCCGCGGTGCCCGCCGGCACCGCAGCGCCGCCCGGCACCCGCTTCGTTGCGCGCGCGGCGCTCGATGGCGAGGCTTGGCCGAGCCTGATGCGCAAGGTGATCGCGCTGGCGACAGATGACGACGCCGGAGCCGGCGGGCGGAAACCCATCGATGGGTATCGCCGCGCCGTGCGCGGCTCAACCCATCCTACCCGGCCATTTCCGCCCGGAACTGGGCGCGCAGCGCGTCGATCGAGGTGAGCCCGCGGCGGGTCTCCACGTGCCAGAAGGTCCAGCCGTTGCAGGCTTCGAGCCCCTGGGCGACCGCGCCCACCCGGTGAATCGAGCCCACCACGTCGCCGAGCGCCACTGCGCCGTCCGGGCGCACCAGGGCCGCATGGCGGCGCCGCGCGTCGACCAGCCGTTGGCCGGCCGACACGAGCCCGCGCTCGACCAGGGCCGCGAACGGCACCCGCGGGGCCTCCCGGGCGGTCTGGAACGGCGCCAGGGCCGCCTGCGGCAACGGCGACACGGCCGCGATGCGCGCTTCCGCCGCCCGCGCATAGGCGCTGTCGCGCTCGATGCCGATGAACGACCGGCCGAGCCGCTTCGCCACCGCCCCGGTGGTGCCGCTGCCGAGGAACGGGTCGAGCACCACGTCGCCCGGGCGCGATGCCGACAGGATCACGCGGGCGATGAGCGCTTCGGGCTTCTGGGTCGGATGCAGCTTGCTGCCGTCGGCCTGCTTGAGCCGCTCCTCGCCGGTGCACAAGGGGATGGTCCAGTCGGAGCGGACCTGAATGTCCTCGTTGCCGGCCTTGAGCGCCTCGTAGTTGAAGGTGTAGCGGCTCGTTTGCTCGCGCGCCGCCCAGATCAGCGTTTCGTGCGCGTTGGTGAAGCGGCGGCCGCGGAAATTCGGCATCGGGTTCGACTTGCGCCAAACCACGTCGTTGAGGATCCAGAACCCCAGGTCCTGCAGGATCGCGCCGACGCGGAAAATGTTGTGGTAGGAGCCGATCACCCATAACGTCGCGGCGGGCTTCAACACCCGGCGGCAGGCGGTCAGCCAGGCGAGCGTGAAGGCGTCATAGTCGGCAAAGCTCGCGAACTTGTCCCAGTCGTCGTCGACCGCATCCACGCGCGAATCGTCGGGGCGCTTGAGGTCGCGCCTGAGCTGCAAATTGTAGGGCGGATCGGCGAAGACGAGGTCGACGGAGGCCGTCGGCAAGGCGGCCATCGCGGCGACGCAATCGCCGACGAGGATCCGTCCGGACCCGGCCGCTTGAAGCGGAGCGCGGGGCGCCGTACTGGGCGCCCCGCGACGCGACACACGCATGACTCAGAACTCTACGAACTCTGATCACTCGGAGACGCAGTCGGCGACGCGAGACCTACAACCGACAGCCCGTATCCTGACCGCTCAAGGTAAAGATCGGCTTAAGTCGAAAATCGAAAATCATTCGCCATGGCGCGTAAACCGTTTGGAAACTATATGGACAGCGATCGCATCATGAGGACGGCCGGACATGCGCACCGACGACTGGCGGGGTAGCGACAACATCGAGGACCGCCGCGATGAAAGCGGCGGCGGTTATGGCGGCGGCGGCGGCGGATTCGGTCTGCCGATCGGCGGTGGCGGCATCGGCATCGGCACCATCGCGGTGCTCGGGCTCGTCGGCTGGGCGCTCGGCATCGACCCGCGCCTGCTGATCGGCGGCGCCGAAATCCTCAATCGCAATTCGTCGTCTTATCAGCAGCCCTACCAGCCGCCGATCCAGCGCCGGCCGGCCGCGAAGTCCGGCCAGCCTACGGACGAAGCGGGCCGTTTCGTCAGCAAGGTGCTGGCGCAGAACGAGGACCGGTGGCGGGAGACTTTCCAGCAATCCAGCCGGCGCTATGAGGCGCCGCATCTCGTGCTGTTCCGCGGCCGGGTCGCTTCGGCCTGCGGCCTCGCGCAGTCCGCCATGGGCCCGTTCTATTGCCCGAGCGACCGCAAGATCTATCTCGACACCTCGTTCTTCGGCGAAATCGAGCGCCGGTTTCACGGCTGCGACGGCAAGGCCTGTAAGTTCTCGCAGGCTTACGTGATCGCCCACGAGTACGGCCACCACGTGCAGAACCTGCTCGGCATCCTGCCCAAGGCGCAGCAGATGCAGCACGGCGTGGTCAAGACCGAGGCCAACCGCATCCAGGTGCGCGTCGAGCTGCAGGCCGATTGTTTCGCCGGCATCTGGGCGAACAAGCAGCAGCAAAAGGACCAATTTCTCGAACCGGGCGACGTCGAGGCCGCGCTCACGACCGCCTCCGCGATCGGCGACGACCGCCTGCAGCGGCAGGCGCGCGGCACCGTGGTGCCCGACAGCTTCACCCACGGCTCGTCGGAGCAGCGCATGCGCTGGTTCAACACCGGGTTCAAGAGCGGCACGGTCGATAGCTGCAACACCTTCGCGGCCGCGAAGCTGTGAGCTTGCTGGAGGCTTCGGCGCCATGGCGGGAATCGACGAGACGAAGCCGTTCGTGCCGCTGAAGATCGCGGTGCTGACCGTGTCGGACACCCGTGATCTTGCCGAGGACAAGTCGGGCGCGACGCTGGTGGGACGCATCGAGGCGGCCGGTCACACGCTCGCCGGCCGTGCCATCGTGACCGACGACGCGGCGGCGATCCGCGCCCGGGTGAAAATTTGGATCGACGATCCGGCCGTCGACGTCGTCATCACCACCGGCGGCACCGGCTTTACCGGCCGCGACGTGACGCCGGAAGCGCTCGAGCCCCTGTTCGAGAAGCGCATGGACGGATTCTCGACCGTGTTCCACATTGTCAGCTTCGGCAAGATCGGCACCTCGACGGTGCAGTCGCGCGCCACCGCCGGGGTTGCCGGCGCGACCTACATCTTCTGCCTGCCGGGTTCACCCGGCGCCTGCCGTGACGCCTGGGACGGAATCCTCAAGGACCAGCTCGACTACCGCCACCGTCCGTGCAACTTCGTCGAGATCATGCCGCGGCTCGACGAGCATTTACGCCGCGGGAAGGCGCGCGCGGGTTAGCCGTAGGATGGGTTGAGCGCAGCGAAACCCATCAAGATGCGAAGTCTGAAGGACGATGGGTTTCGCTGAGCTCAACCCATCCTACAACTACAGCCCCAGCTCCCAATTCTGCCCGACCAGATCGTGGCCGAAGCTGTGATGCTTCTCCTCCTCGACCAGGCGGAATCCGGCCTTCTCGTAGATGCGCCGGGCGGCGACCAGGATGTCGTTGGTCCATAAGGTGAGGGTGCGATAGCCACATTGCCGCGCGGAGCGGATGCATTCGGCAACCAGCCGCTCGCCGATGCCGCGCCCGCGCGCCGTCGGCTCGACCAGCAGCAGGCGCAGCTTGCCGACGTCGTCCGATTGCTTGACCAGGAACACAGAGCCGACCGGCGCGCCGTCGATCTCGGCGATCCAGCAGCGCTCCCGCCGCGCGTCGAAATTCCTGACGAACGCCGCGACGATCTCGGCGACCAGCGCCTCGAACGCGATGGTCCAGCTGTATTCCTGGGCGTAGAGCGCCCCGTGCCGGCTCACCACCCAGCCCATGTCGCCGGGCTGATGCGGGCGCAGCAGGTAGGGCGGCGCAGCGGCCGGCCGCGCGCCGAGCAATTGCTCGATCGCCGCCATGGCTTCGGCGAGCCGGGCCTGATCGCCTTCGGCCAGCGGCGCCAGCATCGCCGCGACTTCGTCGTGGGAGCCGCGATCGAGCGGGGCAAAGGCCTGGCGCCCGGCGGGTGTGAGCGACAGGTGGCTTTGCCGCCCGTCCGTGTCTGAGGGCGTGCGGGCAATCAGGCCGCGGTGCGCGAACGCGCGCAGAATGCGGCTGAGATATCCGGCGTCGAGCCCGAGGTCGCGGGCAAGCGCGGCCGCGGTCGGCGCAACGCGGTTGGCAAGCTCATAGAGCACCCGCGACTGGGTCAGCGAGAACGGGCTGTCGTGCAGCCCTTCACGCAGCACGCCGATGCGGCCGGTATAGAAGCGGGTAAACCGCCGGACCGCGGCGATGCGGTCCTCGGAAATCGGAGCGCGCAGGTTCATGGCTGTCACCGCAGGAGGGTGACATCGTCAATCAACTCATTGACGAAGTCAACTAGTTGATACCACGGCCCCGGACCGAAGCATGACGATCCGCCGTCGGCCCAAGCGCCGCAGCAGATCGGCTTCGCAATCGGCCGGCCCGTCCCGGTGACCGCCGAGGCGGTCGTAAAGCCGCTTCGCGAGCACCAAGCCCTGCTCGGGTCGCGGGCGCAGCCGGAATAGGGCTGTCGCCAGCGCCAACGCGGCGAGCGCCGGGGGCGCCGCCGTGCGAGCCGGGCTGAACACCGCCGCGCGCGCGTCGGGCTCGCCGGAAAGTTCGGCCTGCTCGATGAACCGCAGGGTCTCGGCGATCCAGGTAACGTCGAGAGCGACACCTGGCCGCAGAAACATCAGCCATGATCCGCGCGCCGCCGCCGCCGCCCCCCGCAGCCGCGCGGCCACCGGCCCTGGCGTGACCAGCATGCGGCAGCCGGCGACGTCGGCCACCTGCGCGGTTTGGTCGCGCGAGCCCTTGTCGGCGACGATGACCTCGCGGATGGCGCCGGCCGCGGCACCGGGCACCAGCGCCGCCAGGGTCGGCACCAGCGCCTGCTCCGATTCGTCGGTCGCAATGACGACGCTCAGCATGGAACTTCGCGGGCGTCCTTACGGTTGTTCTGCATCAAGTGGCGGCCTGAGCGTGAGCTACTAAATATCGTGGTGCAGCAGCAAAGTCCCGAACTGTCACGTTAATGTTCTTGTTTTGTTCAGGGGAATGCGTTAGGAAAAAAGCATGGCTCGTTCGTCCCTCGCCCTCCGCAGCCCGTCGGCGCCGCCTAGCCCGGCGCCGACGGGCGAATTCGGCCCGGAAGCGGCCGGCACCGCGGTCGAGCGCGAGCGCCGGCGCGGCCGCGGCGCCCAGTCGAACGCGTCGGGGTGGTACGAACCGCTGGCCCGCGCGGCCTTCGACGACGGCTGGCAAAGTCTCGAGGACCTGCCGCCGTTCGCCACCAGCGTGAGCGTCGACGCCAGCCGCAAGGTCATCACCCGCAACGAGTCGCCCGATATCGGCTTCGATCGCTCGATCAATCCCTACCGTGGGTGCGAGCACGGCTGCATCTACTGCTTCGCGCGGCCGACCCACGCCTATCTGGGGCTTTCGCCCGGGCTCGACTTCGAGTCCAAGCTGTTCGTGAAGCCGGAAGCGCCGGCACTGCTCGAGCGCGAACTGTCCGCGCCCAATTACGTGCCGCGCACCATGGCGATCGGCACCAACACCGATCCCTATCAGCCGATCGAGCGGCGCTACGAGATCATGCGCCAGCTTCTCGAGGTCCTCGACCACGCGGGGCATCCGGTCGGCATCGTGACCAAGTCGGCGCTGATCCTGCGCGACATCGACATCCTCGCCCGCATGGCCAAGCGCAACCTGGTCAAGGTCGCCATATCGGTGACGACGCTCGACCCCAAGCTCGCGCGCGTCATGGAGCCGCGGGCGCCGGCGCCGGCGCGCCGCATCGAGGCGCTGCGGCAATTGTCGGCGGCGGGCGTTCCGACCGCCGTCATGGTGGCGCCGGTCGTCCCCGCCATCAACGATGCGGAGATCGAGCGCATTCTCGATGCCGCGGCCACGGTAGGAGTTTCCGGCGCCGGCTACGTGATGCTGCGGCTTCCCCTCGAAGTGCGCGACCTGTTCCGCGAATGGCTGATGGCCAATTACCCGGACCGCTACCGCCACGTGTTCAAGCTGATCCGCGAGATGCGCGGCGGCAAGGACTACGACTCGACCTGGGGCAAGCGCATGAAGGGCTCCGGCCCCTATGCCTGGATGATCGGCCGCCGCTTCGAAGTCGCCTGCGAGAAGCTCGGCCTCAACGCCGACCGGGCGAAGCTCACCACCGAGCACTTCCGTCCGCCGCGACCGGCCGCGCTGCAGCTCGACTTGTTTTGAGCGGAGCCGTCTTGAAAGGAACTTGCCGACCGCCGTGCGTATGTTGCGTTGCGTAGCCCGAAAGTAGCGTAGATAGTAGCGTGTTGCGGGCGCAGAGGCCGCGCGGGAAAACCCGGGCGGCCTTTGCCTTGTTTGATCCTGCCGCTTTTCCTCCACAGGCCGCTCGGCCCGACCATTGCGCCGCCGCGCGGGGCCGCGCAATCATGCCGGCATGAGTCGGACCGCGACCGCATCCGCCCGCTTGCCGCTCAACGAGCCGCCGCAGCGCCCGACCTTCGCGCGCGAGCGCGCGGCGATGCGGCGCGGCATTTGTCCGGTCGCGGGCTGCGACGAGGCGGGCAGGGGACCGCTCGCCGGGCCGGTGGTCGCCGCCGCGGTGATCCTCGATCCCGGCCGCGTCCCGCGCGGCCTCGACGATTCCAAGCGGCTCACGCCGGAGCGGCGCGAAGCGCTGTATGAGCGCATCTGCGCCAGCGCCCAGGTGGCGGTCGCCTTCGCGCCGCCCGCGCGCATCGACTGCCACAACATCCGCCAGGCGTCGCTGTGGGCGCTCGCCCGCGCGGTCGCGGCATTGCCGACGCGGCCGGGCCTCGTCTTCGTCGACGGCTGCGACCGCATCGCCGTCGCCTGCGAGTGCAAGGCGGTGATCGGCGGCGACGGCCTCGTCGCCTCGATCGCCGCCGCCTCGATCGTCGCCAAGGTGACGCGCGACCGGCTGATGGCGCAGCTCGGCCTTGCCCATCCGGGCTACGGCTTCGAGCGCCACATGGGCTACAGCGTGCCCGAGCACATCGCAGCGCTCGGCCGCCTCGGCCCGACCATCCATCATCGCCGCACGTTTGCGCCGGTCGCCCTGGTGCTGGGCGAGACGGTCATCAAGTCCGACGCCGTGGCGGACGGCCTATTGCCGCTCGAGTCCTGAGCCTTCTGCACTTTCTGCGGCGCCGGGCTGCACAACCGCGCCGCAAAATGCTCTACCTTCCCCGCGCTCATCGCCGCCGGACCATCATTCACGCAAGCGGGCCATGCTCTACGTTTCCCTTCTGGTCGAAGCGCTGCGGGCGCGTCCGGTGCTCATGTTCTGGGTCGCCGCGCTGGCGCAGGCACTGGTCTGGGTACTGCTGCCCACGCTGATCTACGCGGCGCCGCCCGGCGACGTGCCGCTCGTGCTCGCGACCGGGCATGAATGGCGGCTCGGCTCGCCGGCCGGTCCCCCGCTCGCCTATTGGCTCGCCGAAATCGCCTTCGACCTGTTCGGCCACCGCATGCTCGGCGTCTACGTGCTCTCCCAGGCGTGCGTCGTCGCCACCTACTGGGCCGTGTTCGCGCTCGGCCGCGCGATCGTCGGCGCCCGGCATGCCGTCATGGCGGTGCTGCTGATGGTCGGCGTCACCGCCTTCACCGTCCCGACCCTCGATTTCGGTCCGGCCGTGCTGGCGATGCCGCTGATCGCGCTGGCCGTCCTGCATCTGTGGCGCGCCGTCGGCGAAACGCGGCGCCGCTACTGGTTCGCGGTCGGGGTCGAACTGGGCCTGCTGGTGCTCACCGCCTATGCGGGCCTGATCTTCGTCGCGCTCGTTGCGCTGTTCATCGCCGCGACCGCGCGCGGACGCGCGGTCCTCGGCACGATCGAGCCGTGGGCGGCCGGCCTGATCGTCGTCGTGATCGCGTTCCCGCACCTGATCTGGCTCGAGCGCGCCGGCGTCAATCCCCTGCCGGGGCTCGGCGGCCTGTCGCACCTGATGGACGCGGACGGACGCGCCGTCGCCTGGCTGCGGCTGGTCGGCTGGCTTGCCGCCGTGCACGCGGGCGTCTTGGTCCTGCTGGTGATCGCCGGCGGCGTGCGCACCGGCCCGCGCGCGGCGGCCCCGGCGTTCGAACGCGATCCCCCGCCGCCGCTCGCCAAGGCGTTCGTCTATTATTTCGCCCTGGTGCCGGGCCTCGTCGCAACCGTGCTGGCGGTGGTGCTCGATGCCCCGATTCCGTTCGGCGCCGCCGGCCCGCTGGTCGTGTTTTCCGGGCTGGCGGTCGTCATGGCGGCGGGCGACGCGATCCACCTCTACCGCCAGCGCATCGTCGGGCTGGCGTGGCTGGCGCTGCTGCTGGCTCCGCCCGCGGTGACGGTGGCGGCGGTCGCGTTCGGACCATGGACGGTCCCGATCGATCTCGAGACCGGCCGGCCGGCGGCCGCCATGGCCGAGTTCTTCACCGACAGCTTTCAGCGCCGCACCGGCCGCCCGCTGCGCATCGTGGCGGGCGACGCCGACAATGCCGGGCTGGTCGCACTGCGCTCGCCGGATCGTCCCAGCCTCTATCTGGTCGGGGCGCCCGAACGCACCCCGTGGGTGACCGACAACGACATTCGCGAAAACGGCGCCGTCGTGATGTGGCCGAGCGCGGACACCGCCGGCACCCCGCCCGCCGCGATCACGGCGCGATTTCCCGATCTGGTTCCGGAAGTGCCGCGATCCTTCGAGCGCGCGGTGCAGGGCCGGCTGCCGCTCCTGCGCGTCGGCTGGGCGCTGATCCGGCCGGCGTCGACCGCGGGGCGGTGAACGGCGCCCGCGCCGCCGCCGTGCGGGCCGCTTGCGGCGCGACCGCCTGGTTTTTGATTTTGTCGCATTTTCTGCGGAAAACCGGTGCCCATTTTTCCGGAAAATGCTCTAACGTGGCGCAAGCAATGATGCTGGAAGGGGCTCTTATGCGCGCAAATCCGTTTCGCTGGTTGACGGTCATGGCCGCCGCTGCGGCTTTAACCTGCCTGGGAGCGCCGTCCCTGCAAGCGCAGGTGGCCGGCGCGGTCGGCGCTGCCGCGCAAGCGTCGCAGGCGTCCGATGCCGCCAAGGTGGAGCAGCTGCTCAAGACGAGCGGTTACACCTACACGACGCATAGCCCGAACACATGGTCGGTCGAGTTCGACCGCAAGAGCCTCGGCAAGTTCCGCGTGATCATCTCGACCGGCAGCGATCTCGTCGTGAGCTTTGCGATCCTTGCCAAGAAGGCGGCCATCGACAAGACGCCGAAACTGCTGGAGACCCTCGTCCTCGCCAACAACGACTATGACTACGCGAAAATCGGGCTCGACAAGGATGGCGACCTGTTCGTGCGCATCGACAGTCCGCTGCGCCTGATCGATGCCGACGAGCTGAAGTCGATCATCGGGCAGGTCGCCAACGCATCTGAGGAATTGTTCGGGAAGGTCTCCGACTCCATCAAACGGTGACCCGAGCATTTTCCGGAAAAAGCGGGCACCGTCGAATCGGAAGGCGATCCGGCGCAAGCGCCATAACCGGCCTGCGTCCGGTCAGTGATAGCTCTCGCCTTCGCGCACCTTGCCGCGGAAAATCCAGTAGACGAACGTCACGTAACCGAAGATCACCGGCAGCAGCAACAGCGTGCCGATCAGCATGAAGATCTGGCTCGCCGGCACTGCCGCGGTCTGCCAAATCGTGAGCGAAGGCGGCACCAGGTAGGGAAAGACCGAGATCACCAGGCCGAGATAGCCGAGCAGGAACAGCCCGATCGCGGCCAGGAACGGCACCACCTCACGTCCGCGTTCGAGCGTGCGCCAGCATGTGAACGCGACCAGCGCGGTGACGAGCGGGACCGGCCACAGGAACAGGATATTGGGCACGGCGAACCAGCGCCGCGCGATGCGCGGGAATTCCAGTGGCGTCCACAGGCTCACCGCCGCCATGAAGACGATGACCGCGACGACCAGCGCCTTGGCCTGGCGGCGCGCGCGTTGCGCCACCGACCCTTCGGTCTTCATCACCAGCCAGGTCGCGCCGAGGAGCGCGTAGCCGGCCAGCACGGCGAGGCCGCACAGGACCGCGAACGGGGTTGCCCAATCGAACGCGCCGCCGGCGAAGGCGCCGTTCTCGACCTTGATGCCCTGGATAAGGCCGGCGAGAATCGCGCCTTGGCACAAAGCCGCCAAGGTCGACCCAGCCGCGAACGCGACGTTCCAGTATTTCTTGCTGGTGATCGCCACGTGGCGGAACTCGAAGGCGACACCGCGGAACACCAGGGCGAGCAGCATCACGATTACCGGCAGATAGAACGCCGGCATGATCACCGCGTAGGCGCGCGGGAACGCGACCAGCAGTCCAGCGCCGCCGAGCACCAGCCAGGTCTCGTTGCCGTCCCAGAACGGCGCGATCGAGGCCATCATCTGGTCGCGCTCACGTTCGCTGTCGGTGAACGGAAACAGGATGCCGATGCCGAGATCGAAGCCGTCGAGGATGACGTACATGGCGACCGCGACGCCGATCAGCGCCGCCCAGATCACCGGCAGGTACCATTCCATGGCGTGCCTCCCGATCTCCCCGCCCCGGACGCCTGATTGCTGACTTCTGTTTACGGATTACCGACGACCGACATCGGCCGGCTCGGGAATCCCTTGGGCGGCTCGACCGCGCGCTCGGCCGGCCCGCGATCGATCAGCCGGTTGATGTAGTAGATGCCCATCGCGAACACGACGCCGTAGACCAGCACGAACAGTGCGAGCGTGGTCGCGACGTTGCCGCCGCCGACCGGCGATACCGCGTCGACGGTGCGCTGGATGCCGGAAGCGATCCACGGTTGGCGGCCGCTTTCGGTCACGGTCCAGCCGGCGATGACCGCGACGAAGCCGAGCCACCAGCCTTGCGCGGCGAGCCACAGGTACCAGCGCGTGTCGAACAGCCGGCCGCGCCACCACAGCCACAATCCGACATAGCCGCCAGCCAGCATCACGAGGCCGATGCCTACCATGATGCGGAAGGCGAAGAACGACGGCGCGACCGGCGGCCGGTCCGCTGGCGGCACGCTGGTCAGGCCGGGGAACAGGCCGTTCGGATCATGCGTGAGGATCAGCGAAGCGCCGTGTGGGATCGACAGCTCGAACCGGTTCGTCTGCGCCTTGTCGTCCGGCCAGGCGAACAGGACGAGTGCGCCCGGCTTGTTGCCGTCCCAGTGCGCCTCCATGGCGGCGATCTTGATCGGCTGGTGCGCCAGCGTGTTGAGCCCGTGTTGGTCGCCGATGACGAGTTGCAGCGGCGCCAGCACGGCGACGAGCCCGATCGCCATGCGCAGCATGGTGCGCGCTTCCTCCTGGTGCCGGCCGGCAAGGGCGAGCCGCGCGCCCACGGCGAGCACCACGAACGCGGTGGTCAGGTAGCACGCGGTCACCATGTGGGCGAAGCGATAGGGGAAGCTCGGATTGAATATGACGGCGAGCCAATCGACCGGATAGGCGATCCCGTCGCGCACCTCGTGGCCGGCCGGCGTCTGCATCCAGCTGTTGGCGGCGAGGATCCAGAATGCCGAGATGACGGTGCCGGCCGCGACCGCGACGGCGGAAACCGCGTGCAGCCACGGCGGCACCCGGTCGGCCCCGAACAGCAGCACGCCCAGGAACGTCGCTTCGAGAAAGAACGCGGCGAGGACCTCGTAGCCGAGCAGCGGCCCCAGCACGTTGCCGGCCACGACGGAGAACCGGCTCCAGTTGGTGCCGAACTCGTAGGACATGACGATGCCCGACACCACTCCCATGGCGAACGACACCGCGAAGATGCGGGTCCAGAACCGCGCCAGCCGCTGGTAACGGTCCTGGCCGGTGCGTAGCCACATCACCGAGAGGGTCGCGATATAGGCGGACAGCCCGATCGTGAAGCTCGGAAAGATGATGTGGAACGCCATGGTGAAGGCGAACTGCAGCCGGGCAAGCAGGACGGGGTCGAGGTCCATGGGGATCCCTCGTCAAAAAACGTCAGGTGCCGTCGCTCGGGCGATCCTACGCCAATGCGTGCTTGATCGCCAAAAAATCCCGCCAGGCGAGGCGCTTCTGCAACGGCTGGCGCAGCAGGTAGGCGGGGTGGAAGGTGGCGATGGCGCGGATTTCGCGCGTGCCGGTGTGATAGGCGAACCAGCGGCCGCGCGTCTTCATGATGCCGTCCTTGACGCCGAGCAGCGTCTGCGCCGACGGATTGCCGAGGCAAACCAGCACGTCCGGGTCGGCAAGCTCGATCTGGCGGCGGATGAACGGCAGGCAGATCGCCGTCTCCTGCGGCGTGGGGGTGCGGTTGCCGGGCGGCCGCCACGGAATGACGTTGGCGATATAGGCGCCGGTGCGGTCGAGCCCGATCGCCGCCATCATGCGGTCGAGCAGCTGGCCGGAGCGCCCGACGAACGGCAGGCCTTCGAGATCTTCCTCGCGGCCGGGGGCTTCGCCGACGAACATCACGCGTCCCTTGGGATTGCCGTCGGCAAAAACGAGCTGCTTGGCGGTGCTCTTGAGCGCGCAGCCCTCGAAGCGGTCGAGGATCGCGCGCAGCTCGTCGAGGCTCGCGGCGCGCCCGGCCGCCGTGCGCGCCTCCATGGCGGCCGCGTCCGGGGAGAGCGGGGACGGCGCGGACGGCGCTGCGCTCCCCGCGTTCAGCGACGGCCGGGAAGGGGGTGCGCTGACGGCCCGATCGGCGGTCGCCGACAGCCGTCCGCCGGACGGCTCCTCGCGCGCCTCGCTGCCGGCAAAGCGATCGACCGGCGTCTCGCCCACCAGCGCATCGACGCCTGCCTCCGCATAGAAGGCGAGCAGCTCGCGGGCGGCGCGGGTGCGGTCGGGCGTCATGGCCGGCTGTTCTATCACGCGGCGGCCTTGCTCTGATTGCCGCCTGGGGACAAACGTGGAAAAAAGCCCCGGCTGGCCGCGTGCAAGCGACCGCAATGGAGACGCCCATGGCCGAATTGCCCGCCCGCGAGGCGATGGATGTCGACGTGGTGATCGTGGGAGCCGGCCCGGCCGGGCTGGCGGCGGCGATCCGGCTCAAGCAACTCGCGCCCGACAGCACGGTGGTCGTGGTCGAGAAGGGCTCCGAGGTGGGCGCCCACATCCTGTCCGGCGCGGTGATCGATCCGATCGCGCTCGACCGCCTGCTGCCCGGCTGGCGCACCGAGGACACGCCGATCAAGCAGGCGGTGACCGCCGACCGCTTCTATTGGCTCGGCCCGTCCGGCGCGCTGCGCCTACCCAATTGGCCGATGCCGCCGCTGCTGAGCAATCACGGCAACTTCATCGTGTCGCTCGGCAACGTGTGCCGCTGGCTCGCGGAAAAAGCAGCGGCACTCGGCGTTGACATCTATCCGGGCTTCGCCGCCGTCGAGGCGCTGCACGGACCAAACGGGGAGGTGACCGGCATCGCGACCGGCGACATGGGCGTGGGCAAGGACGGCCAGCCCAAGGATTCGTTCACCCGCGGCATGGAGCTGCGGGCGAAATACACGCTGATCGCCGAAGGGGCGCGCGGCAGCCTCGCCAAGGGGCTGATTGCGCGCTTTGCCCTCGACCGCGATCGCGAGCCGGGAAAGTTCGGCATCGGCCTGAAGGAACTGTGGCAGGTGGCGCCCGAGCGGCATCGGCCCGGCTTGGTCCAGCACACCTTCGGCTGGCCGCTCGACAACGGCACGGGCGGCGGCTCCTTCCTCTACCACCTCGACGACAATCTGGTGTCGGTCGGCTTCGTCGTTCACCTCAACTACCGCAATCCGTATCTGGCGCCGTTTGAGGAGTTTCAGCGTTTCAAGACCCATCCGCTGGTGCGTGACACGTTCGCGGGCGGCAAGCGCCTCGCCTATGGGGCGCGCGCCATTTCCGAGGGCGGCTGGCAGTCGGTGCCGAAGCTGGTGTTTCCCGGCGGCGCGCTCATCGGCTGCGCCGCCGGCTTCCTCAACGTGCCGCGCATCAAGGGCAGCCATAACGCCATGTTGTCCGGCATGCAGGCGGCCGAGCACGTGGCGGCGGCGCTCGCCGAGGGCCGCGCCGGCGACGAGCTCGCCGGCTACGAGGCGGCCTGGCGCTCCTCCGACATCGGCCGCGATCTGCGCAAGGTGCGCAACGTCAAGCCGCTGTGGACGAAGTTCGGCACCGCGCTCGGCGTCGGCCTCGGCGCCATCGACATGTGGACCAACACGCTGGGCTTCTCCCTGTTCGGCACGCTCGGCCACGGCAAGCCCGACAGCGCCACCCTCGATCCGGCGGCGCGGTTCTCGCCCATCGCCTATCCCAAGCCCGACGGCAAGCTCACCTTCGACCGTTTGTCCTCGGTGTTCCTGTCGAACACCAATCACGAGGAGGCCCAGCCGGTGCACCTGCATGTCGCCGACATGGCGCTGCAGAAGGCGTCCGAGCACGACGTCTTCGCCGGGCCGTCGACGCGCTATTGCCCGGCGGGCGTGTACGAATGGGTCGGGGAGGGCGCCGACCTGCGCTTCGTGATCAACGCGCAGAACTGCGTGCACTGCAAGACCTGCGACATCAAGGATCCGAACCGCAACATTACCTGGGTGCCCCCCGAAGGCGGCGGCGGACCCAACTATCCGAATATGTGAGGAATCGGATGTCGGAGGTCAGATGCCGGAGGTCGATCCGACATTGGCATCTGACCTCCGACATCTGTCTTACTTTTGCCGCCGTAGGGATTTACCCGCTGGCGCACGTCACAAGGTCGCGGCACGCCTGCCGCCGGCGTCCTTGCGGGCGGCAGGCAAAACGTCCATCCTGCACGCGGCCGGAGGGGTGGTGATTCATCGCCGCCCGTTCCAGGGAGATCAGCGAACCGTGAGCGTTTCCAGCATGATGCGGTGGACGGCTGGCGCCGTTCTCGCCGCCGCCGTCGTCATCGGCCCGAACGCCGTCGCCGGCCAGGCGCCGCCGCCCGCGGGCTTGTCGCCGCAGGATTTGTCGCACCTGACGCCGTCCGGCAGCTACCTCGCCGCCCGGCATGCCGGCATCGAGCGGGACGCCCAGGCCGCCGGCGCGTTTTATCGCGCCGCGCTGCGCCATGACCCGAAGAACGGCGAATTGCTCGAGCGCGCGTTTCTCTCGCTGCTCGCCGACGGCGAGATGGACGAGGCGGTGCGGCTTGCCGACCGCATCGTGCAGATCGACAAGACCCATCGCGTTGCCCGGCTGGTGCTGGGCGTGCGGGCGATCAAGCAGAAGCAGTATCAGGTGGCACGCCAGAACCTCGCCCAATCGATGCGCGGGCCGATCGCCGATCTCACCGGCACGATCCTGACCGCCTGGACGCTCGCCGGCTCGAACGAGACGCGCACCGCGATCGAGACCGTCGATCGCCTCAACGGGCCTGAATGGTACGCCGCCTTCAAGGACCTGCATGCCGGCCTGATCCTCGATCTCGGCGGCAACCGCAAGGATGCCGGCAAGCGGCTGGAGCGCGCCCACGCGCTTGACGCGAACCAGATCCGCGCCGTCCAGGCCTACGGCAGCTGGGTATCGCGCAACCAGGGCAAGGACGACGCGCTCAACGTGTTCGGCGCTTTCGACAAGGCGCTGCCGCGCCATCCGCTGGTCGTCGAGGCGATCGACCGCCTCAAGGGCGGGCAGAAGCTGGCGCCGCTCGTCGAATCGCCGCAGTCCGGCGCCGCCGAGCTGCTCTACGGCCTCGGCGCCGCCCTCGGCCGACAGGGCGGCGAGGACCTCGCGCTCGTCTATCTGCAGCTCGCGATCTATCTCGATCCCGAGCAGCCGCTCGCGCTCCTCACCCTCGCCGATCTTTACGAGACCCTGAAGAAGCCCGCGCTCGCGCTCAAGCTCTATCAGAAGGTGCCGGAGAATTCGCCGCTGCGGCGCAACGCCGACATCCAGATGGCGATCGATCTCGACTCGCTCGACCGCACCGACGAAGCCAAGAAGCGCCTGGAGAAGCTGATCGCCGACCGGCCGGGCGATCTGGAGGCGGTGCGCGCGCTCGGCGACATCCTGCGCGGGCGCAAGCAGTTCGCCGAATGCGCGGACGTCTACAGCAAAGGCGTCGGCGCCATCGCCAACCTGGAAAAGCAGAACTGGGTGCTCTTCTATTTCCGCGGCATCTGCTACGAGCGCTCCAAGCAATGGCCGCTCGCCGAGGCCGACCTGAAGAAGGCGCTTGAGCTCTATCCCGAGCAGCCGCACGTGCTCAATTATCTCGGCTATTCGTGGGTCGACCAGGGCATCAACCTGGACGACGGCATGCGCATGATCCGGCGCGCGGTCGAGCAGCGTCCCGACGACGGCTACATCGTCGACTCGCTCGGCTGGGCTTACTTCCGCATCAACAGCTACGACGAGGCGGTGAAAAATCTCGAGCGGGCGGTCGAGCTCAAGCCCGAGGATCCGACGATCAACGATCATCTCGGCGACGCCTACTGGAAGGTCGGCCGTTTCCTCGAGGCGGCGTTCCAGTGGTCGCATGCGCGCGACCTCAAGCCCGAGCCCGACGAGCTGGCGCGCATCGAGGCCAAGCTCAAATCCGGCCTGCTCGACGAGAACGCCTCCGCCGCCGAGGCCGCCAAGAAGAAGGCCGGCAACGGCGGCTGACCGCCTGCCGCCCGTGCCGTCGGCGCCCGCGCAGCTCGCCGAACCGGCGCCCGCGAAGGTCAACCTGACCCTGCGCGTCGTCGGCCGGCGTCCGGACGGCTACCACGATCTCGAAAGCCTGGTGGCGTTCGCCCGCGTGGGCGATCGCCTGGACTTCACCCCCGGCGGCGCGCTCGCGCTTGCGGTGCGCGGGCCGTTCGCGGCCGCGGCCGGCAACCTCGCCGACAACCTGGTGCTCAAGGCCGCGCGCGCGCTTGCCCGCGTGGCGGATGGGCTCGAGCTTGGCGCCTTCCATTTGCTGAAGGAATTGCCGGTGGCGGCCGGCCTCGGCGGCGGCTCGGCCGACGCGGCGGCGGCGCTGCGCCTGATTGTCCGCGCCAACGCGCTGGCCCCCGACGACCCGCGCCTGTTTGCCGCCGCGCGCGCGACCGGCGCCGACGTCCCCGTGTGCCTCGATCCGCGGCCGCGCGTCATGCGCGGCGTCGGCGAGGTGCTCTCCGCGCCGCTCGACCTGCCGCCGCTGCCGGCCGTGCTGGTCAATCCCGGCGTGCCGCTCGCCACCAAGGACGTGTTTGCCGCCTACGCCGGTCTTGCGTCCCCGTCCGCCGCGGCGTTCGCCGCCACCGCCATGTGCTTTGCATCGGTCGACGCCGCGCTCGACGCGCTTGCGGGCGGAATCAACGACCTGCAGCCTGCCGCCATCGCCCTGTGTCCGCAGGTCGCCGCGGCGCTCGCGTCGCTCGCGGCGACGCCCGGCTGCCGTCTCGCGCGCATGTCCGGATCGGGCGCGACCTGCTTCGGGCTCTACGCCAGCGAACAGGCGGCCGCGGCGGCAGCGCACGCTCTCGCCGCGGCCCACGGTGGCTGGTGGGTGCGGGCGAGCATGCTGGGATAGGCCGTGGACTTGGTCCCAAGTTGGGACTATGTTAATATTGTCGGGTGAGGATCATCGCGCTTCGCACGCTCAAGGCGTTTATCAATCGCAGCCCTGCCTACGCCGACGCGCGCGATCCATTGATGGCTTGGTATCGGCACGTTTCCGACGCCGACTGGGCGGCGCCGGCCGACGTCAAGCGGGATATTGGATCGGCCAGTATCCTGAAAGACGGCCGAGTGGTCTTCAACATCGCCGGTAACAAGTATCGTGTCGTCGCTTGGATCAACTATCCCTATCGGGTCCTTTACGTTCGCTTCGTCGGTACCCATCGGCAGTACGACGCCATCGATGCGCAGAACATCTGAAAGGTCGCGCCATGGATATTGAGCCGATCAAAACTCATCGCGACTACCTGCGCACTCTCAAGGAGATCGAAGGGCTGATGCGCGCCAAGCGCAATACGCCCGAGGGGGATCGCCTCGACGTGCTCGTCACGTTGGTCGAAGCCTGGGAGGCGAAACACTATCCCCTCGACCTTCCCGACGCCGTCGAGGCCATCAAGTATCACATGGACCAGAAGGGTTTGGCGCCGCGCGATCTCGTCCCCTTTATCGGCGGGCGCAATCGAGTCTACGAGGTCCTGTCGCGTAAACGCCCGTTGACGCTGACGATGGTCCGGCGGCTGCATGAGGGGCTCGGCATTCCTGCGGAATCGCTTATCAGGAGCGGGCGCGAACGGGCTGCGTGAGGCCCCGCGACGACGGCCAGCCGCCGGCGACGGGTGTATTGCGTTGACATGCAACGCAATATCGTATTTCCTGCTAACTCCGACTATTTGAGGTAAACAGGGGGAGGCAATGCGCGTCACTATCTGTTTGTTGTTCGCAATCGCGGCTGCCGGGGTCCTCGGCGGCGAGCAGGCTTCGGCGGCGCCGTCCACCGGCGCGGTCTGCAAGGCCGCGACCGCGGCGTCGCTGATCTCCAAGGCGCATTGTCGCGTGGTGAGGCGCTGCGGCTATTTCGGCTGCTCGTATGACGAAGTCTGCACCTGATCTAGAATCGGCCGAAGCATCGCTTGATCTCAATGGCTGGTGGCGTCGGGTTGCCGCAGGCGTTTGGATGTCCTGCCCGGTGTTTCGATCCCGGAGGAGATTGATAGGATACCTTCGAAGGGCGTCACGGTGGGCGGATCTTTGTTGTTTAAGTGCGTACGTACCGTCCTCTCCACGTGAAGCCGTCGTTCGCAAACCCTCTAGCTTGGCGGGCCGCGAAATTCCTCGGGCCGGGGCTGATTGCGCGTGAAAACCATCTCCTCCGAGATGTACCTGCGCAGGTTGACCACACCGGGCGGATTGACCAGGCGCACGGGTACATCCAGATTTGTCCCATGGAAAAGAAACGATAACTGGTGACGCAGGTCTAACCAAGCGCTGCGCGTGGCCAGTTCGTCGCGCAGCCCGGTCAGCCCGTCGATTCGCGCCGCGCGAATGAAACAGCACTGCTTTGCATGGGGAACCCCCTGTTGGTTGATCGTTGCCATGACGCCGTAGAGAACGTCATGCGACCGGCCGTCGGCTGCCAGCGCGTAATATTCTCCACCCTCGCCCGCGTTCAAAAAACCCAACAGGAAAAGATGGCTGCCGAGCTGAAAAACAGTTCCTTTCACGTCCCTGTCGTCGTGCTGATCTTCTAGTCTCGCCTGAAAGGCATACCGTTCGCCTGTGGTAGTTTTGAAAATCTGCAGGGCGCTCGGCAGCAAATCCGTGCGGTTGGAGCGAAGGCGAAAGCCGATATAAAGTCCGATGGAACGGTAATCGATGCTGACCCTGCGAGTGTCCTGGTTGAGGTACCTTGCGTTGAACAGATGCATGTCGTTGTCGTAGCGGCCGCTCTCGATCCCGGCTTGTTGAAGCTCTTCTATCAGTGCAAGGACTTCGCTGGCGTTCTTGGCGGCAGCAAGCGCGAGCAAGGGACCCATGACATGTCGGTACAGGAGGACCCACTTCTCGTAGGCAATTTCGACGCGTGTCGACTTCGGCGTGGCACCTGCCCGGAACCGGGCCTCGATCTGCGCCCGCGTTTGGCTCGCCTTGCCGACGACGTAGCGCAGCGAACGGTCACCGACCACGCGCTCGAGCTCGTTTTGCCGGATCAGCCGGTGCCGCTTGGCAAGCACCAAAACCTGGACTAAAATAGCCTTCTCTTCGTTCGATAGTGCGTAGATTTCCAAAGGTCGAAGACCGCTGAATTCCATTTCCGCCATTCGTCTCTCCGCTTTTTACGCGTTCGTTTCCAATAATTTATCAGGTAAAATAGGGATAATACGCAGTATCGTCTGCTGTCTATAGCGTATCTATGTGCGAATAAAGTCGCCTCGTAGGCGTGACAGCGCTAGCACAATATGCTACCGGAAGGTTTAAAGCAAAAAAAAGCCGATGCGTCCGCGAGGGAAGCATCGGCAAGAGGTTGGATCACTTTCGCAATCCGTTAGCGCCGGCGTCGTGCCACAAGCCCGTTGCCGAGTCAATGGGACCTAAAGAGTCCCGCGCGAAGGGTCCAGCCCAACTTCTTTGTGTCTGAGACAGCCGCCGCTCGCGCAACGCGAGCGGCGGGCGGACGTCAACACACACGGGAGAACGCGATGGCTGCCCAGGATCAGGAAACAAAAAACCGCACGCAATCGCATCGTGCCAAGCGACCGGAACAACCGGCGGGACGACTGCGCCGGACGACCAAGGCCATGCTCGACGGAATCTTCAGGAATCCGATCGAGAGCGCGGCCGTTGCCGCCCCGCCGGCGGCTTTTCTGATCTTCCTCACGCAAGGCCTGATGGAGAACCGGCATTCGCTCCTGCACGACTTCACCCCGGCGCAATCGCTCGAGCTGATCCTGGGAGCGACCATCCTGGGCCTGCTGGCGCGCATGACGTTCGCCGAACCGCGCGCGAACAAGGACGACGTGCAGGGCGTGCGCCTGGCAAAAACGGTCGCCGAGATCAGCGCGCGGGTGGCCGACATGCTGGAAGCGCAAAACCACTTTGCCGAGCATCAGGAGGAGCTGATGGCTTCGGTGGTCGGTTTGGCGGTCAAGCAGAACCAACTGACGATACCGCGGAAGAACACCGAGCAGGTCTGGATGAATCTCGCCCCCGGATCGGTGTACACAACGGGCGGCGGGCCGTTCCTCCTTGATCTCGAGCGCGAGCTGAGACCGGACGGAAAAATCGCCTTCGTCCCCAACGTCGGCCGCTTGCGCGCCACGATGGTGTCGCGCTTCCACCCGGAAACGGCGCTTCAGCGCGCTAACCACATCATGTTCATCGGGGATGCCGACGGTGAGGACGTGCCGGTGTCGGTCGAGCAGCATTTGACCGTGTACCGCGCGCTCAGGCAGATCGGCGAGAGCGAAGGCATCGACCTCCTCCTCGACGACATTCCGCGTTTCTATCCCGTCGAGGTTGCCCGGCCTCCCATGTGTTTCTTCCTGGGCGAGTACCTGATCAATGGGGTCCGGCTGCCGTTCGTCAACAGCTACAAGGATCACGCGGCCATGTACCGCGTCCCGACGTCGCTGCTCGATGACGAGGTCCAGACGAGCTACCTGCCGAACGAAATCGCCAAGCACGAACAATTGGCGCGATACCTCATGTCGATGGCTCCCGCGCTTACGCTTGCCGAGATGGAACATCGTTATGGGGGCCGTGTCGCGATCCCCGTGATCCGAACTCCCGCGGGTCGTCGGCGCCGCGTTGTCACGATCGAGGTGGGTGTCACGGACTTCGGCGACGGCAGCTTCCGCGTGTGACGGCGGCTTCCGGCCTCAAGCCGAGGGAATGCGGATGAGCAGCGCTCGTCGTGGCTGCTCATTCCGTCCTTTGTCTTGACGGCGCCCGTTTGTCAAAACAAACCGAGCGGCGCTAATACGCCCGGGCGATGCAGAACTCGACCGTCTCCTCCAGCGCCGCCTTCATGATCGAATCGGGAAATAGCGCCAGCGCGTCCTTGGCGATCGCGCCGTAGTGGCGGGCGCGCTTGATCGTGTCCTCCAGCGCGCGGTGCTTGGCCATGAGGCCGAGCGCGATTTCGAGATCCTTCTCCGCGGCGTCGCCCTGCTCCAGTGTGCGGCGCCAGAACGCGCGCTCGCCGTCCGAGCCGCGGCGGAACGACAGCACCACCGGCAGGGTGATCTTGCCCTCGCGGAAGTCGTCGCCCACGTTCTTGCCCAGCTTGGCCGACTTGCCGCCGTAGTCGAGCGCGTCGTCGACCAGCTGAAAGGCAATGCCGAGGTTCATGCCGAACGAGCGGCACGCCGCCGCGTCCTCCTTCGGCCGCCCCGCCAGCACCGGCCCCACCTCGCAGGCGGCCGCGAACAGCTCGGCGGTCTTGGCGCGGATCACCGCCAGGTATTCGTCCTCGGTGGTCGCCGTGTTCTTGGTGGCGGCGAGCTGCATCACTTCGCCCTCGGCGATCACCGCGGCGGCCGAGGACAGGATTTCCAGCGCGCGCAGCGAGCCGACCTCGACCATCATCTTGAAGGCCTGGCCGAGCAGGAAGTCGCCGACCAGGACGCTCGCCTCGTTGCCCCACAGCATGCGCGCCGCGAGCTTGCCGCGCCGCATCTCGCTCTCGTCGACCACGTCGTCGTGCAGCAAGGTCGCCGTGTGCATGAACTCGACCGCGCCGGCGAGCTTGACGTGGCCCTCGCCCGGGTAGCCGGCGAGCTGCGCCATGGCGACGGTGAGGATCGGGCGCAGCCGCTTGCCGCCGGAATTGATCAGGTGGTTGGCGACCTCGGGGATCATCGCCACTTCGGACCCGGTCCGCGCCAGGATCGCCGCGTTGACCCGGTCCATGTCGGCGGCGACGAGATCGACCAGACGGTCGATCGAGGCCTGCGGATGGGATTCGAACGGGATGATGACGGCCAAGACGGTCTTCTCCGGCGCGGTTAACCGCCTGTGAACCCGAGGACTTCAGGCGAAATCCGGGGCGAAGGCCGGGTCGGCAGCGCCGGGCGACGCCTCGTTTTCGTGCCGGATTCGGCGGCGGGACGCTATGATGGAGCGAGCATAGGAATGCGCCGGCGAGGCGGCAAGGGCATACCTTGTCGCGGCGCCCGCGGGTGGAAGGGTCGGCGATGCTGCAGCCGGTTGAAAGCGCCGCCACGCGCGGCGATGCCACCGTCCTCGGCCGCCATCGCGTCGCCGTGCTGATCCCCTGCTACGACGAGGAGGCGACGATCGCGGACGTCGTTGCCGCCTTTCGCGCCGCGCTGCCGGCGGCGGCGATCCACGTGTACGACAACAACTCGACCGACCGAACCGTCGACGCGGCGCGCGCGGCGGGCGCGATCGTGCGCCGCGAGGCGCATCAGGGCAAAGGCCACGTGGTGCGGCGCATGTTCGCCGACATCGAAGCCGATATCTACGTGCTGGTCGACGGCGACGCGACCTACGACGCGCCGAGCGCGCGTGCGCTCATCGTCCGGCTGATCGAGGATCGTCTCGACATGGTGGTGGGCAGCCGGGTCGAGCGCGCGCAGGCGGCCTATCGGCCCGGACATCGCGCCGGCAACCGCCTGCTGTCGGGATTCGTCGCCGCCGTGTTCGGGCACGCCTTCACCGACATGCTGTCGGGCTACCGGGTGTTCACCCGCCGGTTCGTGAAATCGTTTCCGCTGCTCTCGGGCGGCTTCGAGATCGAGACCGAGTTTACCGTGCACGCGCTCGAGCTCGGCCTGCCGGTCGCGGAAGTTCCCACGCCCTACTATTCCCGGCCGGAGGGCTCGGCGCCCAAGCTCAACACCTGGCGCGACGGCCTGCGCATCCTGTGGACCATCGCGCGGCTCTACAAATCCGAGCGGCCGCAGCCGTTCTTCGCCGCCATCGGCGGCATGCTCGCGCTTGCCGCCGTCGTCCTCGCCGTGCCGATCTTCGCCACGTATCTGCGCGAAGGCACCGTGCCGCGGCTGCCGACCGCTGTGCTGGCGACCGGCCTGATGCTGCTTGCCTTCCTGTCGCTCACCTGCGGGATGGTGCTCGGCACCGTGACGCGCGGCCGCCGCGAGATCAAAGTTCTCGCTTACTTGAACCAGCGCGCCCTGGAGACCGACGACGGAGGCCAGATGCCGGATGATGGAAAAGGATAAGCGCGTATGATCACATATTCTTCCTTGCGCCGTCCTCCGACCTCCGGCATCTGACATTCGCTATGCGCGAACTCGTTCGTACCAACGACGTGGTGCTGGTGTCGGCGGTCGGGGCCCTGCTCGACGGCGCTGGCATCGCCCACGTGGTGCTCGACCAGAACATGAGCGTGCTGGAGGGCTCGATCGGCATCCTGCCGCGGCGCATCCTGGTGCCCGAGGCGGATGCGCCGGCGGCGCGGCAGGTGCTGGTCGACGCGGGCCTCGCCCACGAGCTGCGCCCCGATGAGGCGTGAGGCCGTCGCGGCGGCCACAACCGAGGATGCCGTGCTCGGCGGCCGACTGGTGCTCCGACAGCCGCGCCGCGGCCACCGGTTCGGCCATGACGCGATCCTGCTGGCCGCCGCGACCGGCGCCGCGGCCGGCGAGCACGCGGTCGATTTCGGCGCCGGCGTCGGCGCGGCCGGCCTCGCGCTCGCGGCGCGCGTGCCGGGTCTCGCCGTGACCTTGGTGGAGATCGATCCGGCCCTGGCCACGCTCGCCGCCGACAACATTCGCCGCAACCGCCTCGAGGACCGCGTGCGCGCGGTCGCGCTCGACGCTACCGCCACCGCCCGCGCCTTTGCGGCGGCGGCGCTGCCGCCCGGCTCGGCCGCGCGCGTGCTGATGAACCCGCCGTTCAACGATCGCGCGACCCGTAATCTCTCACCCGATGCAGGCCGCCGGCTCGCGCACGTGTCGGCGGCCGGCATCGCGCCGTGGCTGCGCAGCGCCGGCCGGCTGCTCGCCGCGCGCGGAACCCTCACCGTGATCTGGCGCGCCGACGGTCTCGCCGATCTGCTGAGCGCGCTCGCGCGCGGCTTCGGCGCGGTGGCGGTGCAGCCGGTTCATCCGCGGCCGGATGCGCCGGCGATCCGCGTCCTGGTGCGCGCCGTCAAGGCGAGCCGCGCGCCGCTGGCGCTGCTGCCGGCGCTGGTGCTCGCCGACGCCGACGGCCGCCCGACCGCCGAAGCCGAGGCGGTGCTGCGGCACGGGGCGACGCTGCCGCTCGCCGCCATGTGAACGCTCGCGCGATGCACCGTTTGGAATTAGAATAATTATAATGACCCGGCCTTCAATTGACAGCCCGGAAACGAACTCTCATATCTCAGGTGGCGATGAAGCCGCGGCATGGACGCAACCGCCTCGCGCGTGGCCGCGACGTGCGGCGCAAGACGCAGTAATAAGACGCAGCAAGACGCAACGGAGCCGTACGATGACCAGCGTTTTTCTCCAGGCGTGCGGCATTCTCGTGCGCGAAGGCCTCGAAGCGTTGCTGGTGGTGGCTGCGCTGGCCGCCTATCTCACCAAGGCGGGCGGAACGTCGCGACTGTCCGCGCTCTATGCCGGCGCCGGCGTCGCGGTTCTCGCGAGCATCGCGGCGGCGTGGGCGTTCGAGGTCTTCTACGGCGGCGTGCACAACGACATCCTCGAAGGCGTGACCATCCTGGCGGCGGCGGCGCTGATGCTCTACGTCAGCGGTTGGCTGCTGCTGCGGCAGGATCCGCGGGCGTGGCAGGCGTATCTCAAGGACAAGGCCGACCGGGCGCTCGAGCAGCGCACCGTCATCGCCATCGCGCTGCTGGCCTTCCTGGCGGTGTTCCGCGAAGGCGCCGAGACGGTCCTGTTCGTCCATGCGCTTGCCAAGACCACCGGCGGATGGACCGCCCCAATGTTCGGCGGCGTGATCGTCGCGGCATTCGTGCTCGCCGCGCTGTTCTTCGTCATTCAGACCCTCGCCATGCGCCTGCCGCTGCGGGCGGTGTTCATTGTGACCTCGGGCTTCCTGTTCGTCATGGCGGTGAAGTTCATCGGCGAAGGCCTGCGGGAGTTTCAGGAGCAGGTGCTCGTGCCCTATCACGAGGTCAACCTTCCCTCCTGGCTGTCCGCGCTCGGCGTGAACCCGTCGATGGAGGCCCTGGCGGCGCAGGGCGCGCTGATCGTCCTGGCCATCTGCACCTACGCCGTGCTGCACCGGCGTACGCGCGTCGCGGCCGAAGTCGCCACTTAGGCGGCGATTGATCCGCTCGAGAGCCTGATCCCGGAGCCGCGCCGGCCGAGCACGACGTGGCCATAAGCAGCGCCGGCAGCACGCACCCCACGGCGATGCCGCTCGCCGATGCGTGACGATCGCCGGCCTTCGCGCTCGTCTTCTTTAGAGGAATTATAAGTTACAGGCGCTTGTTTAGAGACGTTATAAATTGGGCGCGCGCGGCCACTCATTAGATCGATTATAATGTTCGCTCCATTCGTTGACACTGCGGCATCGGCGGAGTTACGCAACGGGTACGGCCGCACGGCATGGGGGCATGCACGGCGGAGGCGACCGGGGGATGAGGAACATGTGCGCGCGTAAGAAGGCTCTTGCCTGTGCCGGCGGGTTGGCGATGTCCGCCGGCATCCTGCTGTCGGCCGCGCGCGCGTGGGCCGAGGATGCCGGCGCCTACCGCGAGATCGAGACCAAATATATCTTCGGCTTCACCGAGGGCTCGGGCATCGGCCTCGAGGGCGAGAAGGAATTCTCCCCCGAAACGGTCATCAACTTCGGCAAGCGCGACGGCCGCTACGCGGTGAGCGAGACCAAGCTCGAATACGAGTTCACGCCCAACCAGTACATTCAGATCGAGCTGGGGCCGCTCGTGTCCTACTACGACATCCGCAACGTCACCGGCCTCGACGACATGAACGCGGTCAGGTTCAGCGGCTTCTTCGGCGAGCTGCGCTATCTGCTGATCGACCGCACGTCAACATCTCCGTTCTCGGTCACGCTCTCGGTCGAGCCGGAATGGCATGCCTTCGAGGAGACTAGCGGCGCGCGCGTGGTCAACTACGGCCTGGAGGCCAAGGTCAACGCCGACCTCGAGCTCGTGAAGAACCGCCTCTACCTTGGCGCCAACCTGCTCTACGAGCCGGAGACGACGCGGGCTGACCTCGGCGTGTGGCAGCAGGAATCGACGCTGGGGCAGTCGATCGCGCTCGCCTACCGCATCCATCCGCAGGTCACGATCGGCGCCGAGGCGTGGTACCTGCGCCACTACGAGGGGCTCTGGTTCAATACCTTCACCGGCGACGCGGTCTATGTCGGGCCCACCCTCTATGTCCAGCTCACCACGAAGATGTTCATGACCGCAGCCTGGAACACGCAGATCGCGGGCCACGAGACCGGCGATCCAGGCCCGCTCGATCTCACCGACTTTTCCCGCCATCGCGCCAAGGTCAAGGTCGCGGTCGAGTTCTAAGATAAGAAGAGGAGCCTATGTCCAGATTGGTCGACGTGATGCGAGCGGCCCGGTCGGCGCTGCTGGCGGCGGTGGTCTTGAGCGCCGGCGGCGGACTCGTGCACGCCCAGGAAGCGGCAGTCGTGCACATCACCGTGAAGAACCACCGCTTCCAGCCGTCCGAGCCGCACGCTCCCGCCAACCGGCCGATCACCATCCGGGTGCGCAACCTCGATTCCGCGCCGATCGAATTCGAGAGCGTTTCGCTGCGGGTCGAGAAAGTGGTTGCGCCCGGCAGTGAAGGCGTGATCAACGTGCGGGCGCTCTCGCCCGGCCGCTACAATTTCTTCGATGACTTCCACCAGGAGACGCAGGGCACCCTGGTCGTTCAGTAAAGGCCGCCCGTGCTCGCCGCGCTTCTTATCGTCTTTCGCGAGGTCTTCGAGGCCGGCCTCATCGTCGGCATCGTCATGGCGGTCACCGCCGGCATCGCCCGGCGCGGTTGGTGGATCGGCGGCGGCGTCGCCGCCGGCATCCTCGGCGCGTGCCTCGCGGCGATGTTCGCCGCCGCGCTGTCGGCGGCGTTCCAAGGCTTCGGCCAGGAACTGCTCAACGCCGCGATCCTCCTCGTCGCGGTAGCCATGCTCACCTGGCACAATGTCTGGATGGCGCGGCACGGTCGCGAGCTTGCCGCCGAGATGCGCGCCGCCGGGCACGCCGTGCAGGCGGGGTCGAAGTCGCTCGCCGGCCTCGCCGTCGTGGTCGGGGTCGCGGTGCTGCGCGAGGGCTTCGAGGTGGTGCTGTTTCTCTACGGCGTCGCTGCCGCCTCCGATCCCGGCTCGGGGCTTGGCATTTTTGCCGGCGGCGTGGCCGGCCTGCTGCTCGGCGCCGTGACTTGCATGCTCACCTATCTGGGATTGCTGACCATCCCGAACCGCTATCTGTTCGAGGTGACGACGGTCATGCTGGCGTTTCTCGCCGCCGGTATGGCCGCGCAGGCGGTCGCGTTCCTCGAGCAGGCGGACGCGGTGACCGCGCTCGACACTATCGTCTGGAACAGCTCCTGGATTCTGTCCGACCGCAGCATGCTGGGCCGCGCCCTGCATACGCTGATCGGCTACAGCGACCAGCCGACCGCCCTGCAATTCCTCGTCTACCTGGCGACCTTGGCGGTGACGTTCGCGCTGATGAAGCTGTTCGCGCGCGAGCCGGTCCGGCAGGTCCGGACCAGTTGATCCTCTGTCTTAATCTGCCGGCCTCAAGCAGGCCCGCTGACCGCTGCGGCTTCGAACTTCAGCGCCACGCCGTTCATGCAATAGCGCTTGCCGGTCGGCGCGGGGCCGTCGTCGAACACGTGGCCGAGATGGCCGCCGCAGCGCCGGCAATGGACTTCCGTGCGCAGGCCGAGCAGGCTGAAATCGTTCGACGAGCGCACCGCGTTCTCGATCGGCGCATAGAAGCTCGGCCATCCGGTGCCGCTGTCGTACTTGGTCTCGGAGCGGAACAGGTCGAGGTCGCAGGCGGCGCAGCGGAACACCCCCTTGCGATGCTCGTCGTTGAGCGCGCTGGTGAACGGGCGCTCGGTGCCGTGCTTGCGCAGCACCTGGAACTGCGCCGGCGTGAGCTGGCGCTTCCATTCGTCCTCGCTGCGCGTCACCTCGAAGGCCTCGGAAGCGGCGTGGCCCGGGCGCAGCAGCGGCGGGACCGCCACCGCGGCAACGACGCAGGCGCCGCCGATGAGGAGATCGCGTCGCTTCATCGTTAGCCTCCTACGAGTTCGGCTTGCCCCACAATTGCTCGAGCCGCTGATCGCGGCCGCAATTGTAGCGGTAGAATTTATATCTGACCGGATTGGTCTTGTAGTAGTGCTGGTGATAGCCTTCGGCCGGCCAGAAGGTCGAGGCGGCGACGATCTGCGTCACGATCGGCCTGTCGAACCGGCCCGACTTCGTCAGTGCCTCCTTGGAAGCCTCGGCGACGCGCTTCTGCTCATCGCCCTGATAGAAGATGGCCGAGCGGTATTGCGTCCCGTGATCGCAGAACTGCGCGTTGGCGGTGAGCGGATCGACGTTGTGCCAGAACACGTCGACGAGCTTCTGATAGCTCACCTTGGCCGGGTCGTAGACCACCTGCACGGCTTCCGCGTGGCCGGTGGTGCCGGAGGACACCTCCTCGTAGGTCGGGTTCTGTTTGCTGCCGCCGCTGTAGCCGCTGGTGACCGAGACGACGCCGTCGATCTCGTCGAACGGGTGTTCCATGCACCAGAAGCATCCGCCCGCGAAGATCGCCGTCTTGGGCGCTTCCTTGGCCGCTTCGCCCGCGGGCGGTGCGCCTTGAGCGGCGGCGGCCGAGACGGCGGCGGCGAGGGCGAGACCGGCGACGAGACGCAGGAGCCTGGAAGCCATGGCGAAATCCTCCCGGTGGCGCCTCCAGCATATGATTGGTCGTGCCATCACTGCAAAGTCACGACTTCGTCAGACGGATGTCAGATGCCGGATATCGGATGTCAGAAGGCTCCCGGGCGGGTCCTCCGCCCTCCGGTCTCTGTCATCTGACCCCTGCCGTCCGACCTTGAGCCGGAGCCGATTGAGGCTTATCTCCTTCCGATGCGCGAGACCATGCACAGGCTGTTCGACCGGATCCGCCCGCTGCTGCCGCGGCGCTTGCGCGGCGGCGCCGCCGTGGTGCCGGTGGTGCGGCTCACCGGCGTGATCGGATTCTCGACCCCGCTGCGGCCGGGGCTGACCATATCGTCGGTCGCCCGCTCGCTCGAGCGCGCCTTCGCCATGCGCAAGGCGTCTGCGGTGGCGCTGGCGATCAATTCGCCGGGCGGCTCGGCGGTGCAGTCGCATCTCATCCATCAGCGCATCCGTCAGCTGGCCGAGGAGCACGAGCGGCCGGTGATCGCGTTCGTCGAGGACGTCGCCGCCTCTGGCGGCTACATGATCGCCTGCGCGGCCGACGAGATCGTGTGCGATTCCTCCTCGATCGTCGGCTCGATCGGCGTGGTCGGCGGCACCTTCGGGTTCAACCGCCTGATCGAGCGCCTCGGCATCGAGCGGCGCCTCTACACCGCGGGCGAGCGCAAGGCCATGCTCGATCCGTTCAAGCCGGAAAATCCCGAGGACGTCGCGCGCATCAAGGCGATCCAGCAGGACATCCACGCGGGCTTTATCGCGCTGGTCAAGGGACGGCGCGGCGCCGCCCTGGCGGGTCCCGAATCCGCCTTGTTCACCGGCGAGTACTGGACCGGCCGCAAGGGGCTGGAGCTCGGCCTGGTCGATCATATCGGCGACCTGCGTGCCACCTTGCGCCAGCGCTACGGCGAGGACGTCGCCATGCCGCTGGTGTCGGCCGAGCGCGGCCTGTTCGGCCGCCGGGTACCGGGCGTCGATGCGGTCGGCCGCGCGCTGGCGCCGGCGTGGAGCGGCGTCGGCTTTGCCGAGGAGATCGTCTCGGCGCTCGAAGCGCGGGCGCTGTGGGCGCGCTACGGGTTGTGACGCACGAGGGAGATTATCGATGCCGCCGCTGATCGTGTGGGCGCTGGGCGTGGTCGGGGCCGTGGCGCTGGCGCGCCTGATCGCCCGCGAGGCGCGCCGCATCAACGCCGTGCTGCATCCGCGCGCCCCGGTGCCCAGCGGGGACGAGGCGGTCCGGCTCGAGCGCGATCCCGAGACCGGCGTCTATCGGCCCAAGTGACGGCCCAAGTGATTGCCGCGAATCTCGCGGCATTTTCCCGCCGCCTTGACCCTCGGACGGGCCGCCGATAGGGTCCGCGCGCCCTGATCCCCGGCCCCCATGCCCGAACATTCCAACGATCCGCTGGCGCCGTCGCGCTCGTTCCAGGGGCTGATCCTCGCGCTGCAGCGCTACTGGGCCGATTGGGGCTGCGTCATCCTCCAGCCCTACGACATGGAGGTCGGCGCCGGCACCTTTCATCCGGCCACCACGTTGCGCGCGCTCGGGCCCAAGCCGTGGAACGCCGCCTATGTGCAGCCCTCGCGCCGCCCCAAGGACGGGCGCTACGGCGAGAACCCCAACCGGCTGCAGCACTATTATCAGTTCCAGGCGATCCTCAAGCCGTCGCCGCCCGACATCCAGGACCTCTATCTCCAGTCGCTGGTCGCCATCGGCATCGATCCCGCGATCCACGACATCCGCTTCGTCGAGGACGACTGGGAAAGCCCGACCTTGGGCGCCTGGGGGCTCGGCTGGGAATGCTGGTGCGACGGCATGGAGGTTTCGCAGTTCACCTACTTCCAGCAGGTCGCCGGCTTCGAGTGCGCGCCGGTGTCGGGCGAGCTGACCTACGGCCTCGAGCGGCTCGCCTGTTATCTGCAGGGCGTCGACCGCATCATGGACCTCAACTTCAACGGCCGCGACGGCGCCGGCAAGGTCACCTACGGCGACGTGTTCCTGCAGGCCGAGCAGGAATATTCCCGGCATAATTTCGAGTTTGCCGACACCGACATCCTGTTCGAGCAGTTCCGCATGGCCGAGACCCTGTGCAAGCGCTATCTCGAAGCCGGCTGGGCGAACGGCAACAAGCGCCGCCACCTGATGGCGCTGCCGGCCTACGACCAATGCATCAAGGCGAGCCACGTGTTCAATCTGCTCGACGCGCGCGGCGTGATCTCGGTGACCGAGCGGCAGAGCTACATTCTGCGCGTGCGCGAGCTCGCCAAGGCGTGCGGCGCCGCCTGGCTGGCCACAGAGGCGGGAGGGACGAGTGCGTGAGGTTATGTCGAGGCCGCGCCGCTAGCGCGTTTTACCCTCCCCCTTGTGGGGAGGGTCGGCGCCGAAGGCGCCGGGGTGGGGGTGATTCAGATGACGCGCAAGCGCAGCGACACGTCGAACGATACGGATCGCATCTGGGCCTTGCGCGATCGCACCATCGTTCCGACCAATCGGGTTCGCGCACGTCAGATGCGTGCGGCGCCAACAATGGCGGAGCGCCGGCTGTGGTGGCATCTGCGCCACCGCATCGCGGTTCAAGGCACACACTTTCGCCGCCAGGTCCATCTCGGCCGCTATATCGTCGATTTCGTCAGCCACGATGCGCGGCTCGTCATCGAAGTCGACGGCGGCCAGCATGACGCAGAGTCCGGTCGCGACATGGAGCGGACGCGCTTTCTCGAGTCGCAGGGCTATCGCGTGCTGCGGTTCTGGAATAACGAGGTGCTCGGAAATATCGACGGCGTTCTGGAGTTGATTCAGAGCGCAATCCGCACCACCCCCACCCCCGACCCCTCCCCACAAGGGGGAGGGGAGTAGCGCTGCGGCAACATGCCCGATCTCCTGCTCGAATTGTTCTCCGAGGAAATCCCGGCCCGCATGCAGGCGAAGGCCGCGGACGACCTGAAGAAGCTCGTCACCGACCGGCTGGTCGACGCCGGCCTCGTGTACGAGGGCGCCAGGGCCTTCGTGACGCCGCGGCGCCTCGCGCTCGCGGTCGAAGGCGTGCCGGCGCGCCAGTCCGACCTCAAGGAGGAGAAGAAGGGCCCGCGCGTGGGCGCGCCCGCGCCCGCCATCCAGGGCTTCCTCAAGAGCGCCGGCCTCGCGGCGATCGAGGAGGCGACGATCCAGAAGGATCCGAAGAAGGGCGACTTCTACGTCGCGCTGATCGACCGGCCCGGCCGCGCCGCCATCGAGGTGATCGCGGAAATCCTGCCCGCCGTGGTGCGCGGCTTTCCGTGGCCCAAATCGATGCGCTGGGGTTCGGGCAAGCTCACCTGGGTGCGCCCCTTGCACTCGATCGTCGCGACCTTCGGGCCGCAGACCGAGGAGCCCGACGTCGTGCCCTTCGCGGTCGGCGGCATCGCCGCCGGCAACGTCACGCGCGGGCATCGGTTCATGGCGCCCGAGTCGTTCCCCGTGCGCCGCTTCGAGGACTACCGCGACAAGCTCGAGAAGGCCAAGGTCGTGCTCGACCCGGCGCGCCGCGCCGAGATCATCCTCGCCGACGCCAAGAATCTCGCCTTCGCCCAAGGCTACGAACTGGTCGAGGACGCCGGCTGCTTCGCCGAAGTCGCTGGCCTGGTCGAATGGCCGGTCGCGCTCATGGGAGCGTTCGAGCAGGAGTTCCTGGCGATCCCGCCCGAGGTGATCCGCGCCACCATCCGCAACAACCAGAAATGCTTCGTGCTGCGCGATGCTTCGACCGCCAAGCTCGCCAACCGGTTCATCCTGGTCGCCAACACCGAGGCCGCCGACGGCGGCAAGGCGATCGTCGCCGGCAACGAGCGGGTGATCCGCGCCCGGCTCGCCGACGCCAAGTTCTTCTGGGACAGCGATCTTAAGGTGCCGCTTGAAGCGCGCCTGCCCAAGCTCAAGGCGATCGTCTTCCACGAAAAGCTTGGCACCCAATACGAACGGGTCGAGCGTATCGCCCGCCTGGCGCGCGAGCTCGCGCAGCACGTCAACGCCGACCCGGCCAAGGCCGAGCGCGCCGCCTGGCTGTGCAAGGCCGATCTCGTCACCGACATGGTCGGCGAGTTCCCCGAGCTGCAGGGCCTGATGGGCAAATACTACGCCGAGGAGCAGGGCGAGGACGAAGCGGTCGCCCACGCGATCGCGGACCACTACAAGCCGCAGGGGCCGAACGACCTGGTGCCGGCCGACCCGGTGTCGGTCGCGGTCGCGCTCGCGGACAAGATTGATCTTCTTATTGGATTCTGGGCGATTGGTGACAAACCAACAGGAAGTAAGGATCCTTACGCTCTGCGAAGAGCAGCGCTGGGCGTGATCCGAATAATCTTATCGAACGAAGTCCGTTTGAAGTTGGTCTCTTTCTGGTTGGATGCTCTAAAATGTTCTTATCAGATTGCCACGGTAACGTCTGGATTTACCGACGCGACGGGCCTAGGTGGCCTTCCGGTGTCTCAGCACATTGGCGGAATGCGAGAACAGGTTGCTGCAGAGCTTAAGGATTTTTTCAGTGAACGCCTGAAGGTGCAATTGCGCGAGCAGGGCGCCCGTCACGATCTGGTCGACGCCGTGTTCGCGCTCGAAGGTCAGGACGATCTTGTGCTTATCGTCCGCCGCGTCGAGGCGTTGGGAAAATTCCTCGATACCGACGACGGCAAGAACCTGCTTGCCGGGTACAAGCGCGCGGTCAATATCATCCGCATCGAGGAGAAGAAGGACAACGCGACCTACACCGGCGCGCCCGATCCGCAGCTTTACCCCCAAGCCGAAGAGCGTGCGCTTGCTGAAGGCATCGAGGTCGCGAGGAAAGAGGCGAGCTCCGCCATCGCGCACGAGGACTTCGCCGCCGCCATGGCGGCGCTCGCCCAGCTGCGGCCGGCGGTCGATGCGTTCTTCGACAGGGTCACGGTCAACGTCGACGACCTGGCCTTGCGGGCGAACCGGCTCAAGCTGCTCAACCAGATCCGCGAAGCGACCCTGGCCGTCGCAGACTTTTCCAAGATTGAAGGTTGATTGTTCGAACCGCGGGGCCGCCCTCGTGGTTCGAGACGCCCGCCTTCGCTTCGCTACGGCGGGCTCCTCACCATGAGGGCGGGACAGAGCGACGCATATTGCCTCGGTCGACCTCATCCTGAGTTGGCCACCGGCGCGGCCGTCTCGAAGGACGAGGTCGTGCCCTGGTCGTTGAACCGCCTCCCTTCGTCCGGTGACCAATGCAGAGGGCTACGCGCCGGCTTGGCGCGCGCTCCCGCCGGTGCCATATAGCGACCGAAGGACAAAAACCATGCTCGCGCTCACCCGTGCCGTTGCCGCCGCCTGCGCCGCCCTCGTGCTGGTCGCGGCCGGTCCCGCCCGCGCCGAGGCCGACGCCCAGCGCACGGAGTTCGAGCGGCTGCTCAAGGATTATCTCGCCGAGCACCCGGAGGCGATCCAGGAGGCGCTCGACACGCTCGCCGCCCGCAAGGCCGCCGCCAAGGCCGAGCAGCAGAAGGCGGCGATCAGGGCGAACGACGCCGCGCTGTTCGCCTCGTCGCGCCAGGTCACCCTCGGCAACCGCAAGGGCGACGTCACCCTGGTCGAGTTCTTCGATTACAACTGCGGATACTGCAAGCGCGCGCTCACCGACCTGCTCGACATGATGAAGAGCGACCCCAAGCTCAAGGTCGTGCTCAAGGAATATCCCATCCTCGGTCCCGACTCGGTCGAGGCCGCGCGCGTCGCGGTCGCGGTGCGCATGCAGGACGCGGGCGGCGCCAAGTATCTCGATTTTCACCGCAAGCTGCTGGAGAACCGCGGCCGTAACGACAAGGCGCGCGCACTCGCCGCCGCCCAGGAAACCGGCCTCGACATGGCGCGCCTGCAGCGCGACCTGGCGAGCGATGAGGTCACCCAGTCGATCGAGGAGGCGACGCGGCTCGCCAAGGCGCTCGCCATCAACGGCACGCCCGGCTACGTGGTGGGCGATCACGTGATCGTCGGCGCGCTCGGCCAGCAGGTGCTCAAGGACAAAATCGCCGCCGCACGAAATTAGTTTATGCCTTCCTTCCCCACGCCAAGACCGCCGCGATCGGAACGCGCAGATCGTCGCCCTGCCGATAGATCTCCGCGTGCTCCGCCATGTGCGCCTCGATCGCCGGCAGGGCGGCCGGGTCCTGCGCGTCGATCAGCGCGGCGGTGCGGGCGGTGCCGTTGCGGAACGCCGCGACGAGATCGTGCGCGCTGCCGACCGGCCAGCTTTGCTCCACCAGCCGCGCGTCGATATCGCGAAAGCCCGCCTGCGCCAGCGCGGCCCGGCAGTCGTCCTCGCTGTTGATGCTGCCGCCGGGCGGCGGCGTCTTGGCCGCATCCGCGTTGCCGTGCCGGCGCACCGCGTCGAACAGGAGCCGCCAGGCGATGTTGCGATCCGGGCGTGCCCACACCGTGAACGCGAGGCGTCCGCCGGGCTCGAGCACGCGCCCTGCCTGCGCCAGCGCGACTTGCGGGTGCGGCAGATGATGCACGCCGAAATTCGACACCACCGCGTCGAACGATCCGTCCGGCCAGGGCAGCGCTTCCGCGTCGCCGTGGGAAAACGCGACCCGCGGGTGCGCCGCGCGGGCCACCTCCAGCATGGCCGGCGAGAAATCGACGCCGGCCGCGGTGGCGCCGCGCGCCGCGGCGGCGCCTGCGGCGTAACCGGGGCCGCAGCACACGTCGAGCACGCGCGTTTGCGCGCCGACGTTCGCCGCGTCGAGCAGCGCCGCGACGAATTCTCTGGTGGCGGCCGCGAACGTGCCGCCGTAGCGCGCCGCCACGCGCTGCCAGCTTGCGTGCTCGAAGGCGCGGATCGCCTGCGGATCGAACTCCATGCGTCCCTCATAGCAGAATTGGCGCGTCGCCGAACCGCGGCGCGCACCGGAACCTGGCGCCTGCTGTCGGAGTTAACGCAGGTATTCGCACGCGAGCTCGGTTGCGCGCGCATGATCCATTTGGCAGATAGGGGGGCTTTTCGCTTATGAGCCAGGTTCAGCTGGAAATGCCCGCCAAATCCCGATCCCGCAAGCCGGCAGCCAGGCCGCGACGCCGGCCGCCGGTCCGCAAGCCTGCCGCCCGTAAGGCGTCCGCGCACAAACCTGCGGCGCGCAAGGGTGCGGCGCGCAAGCGCGACCGGCCGCATCCGGCCAAGGGCAAATGGGTCTACGGGTTCGGCGGCGGCAAGGCGGAAGGCCGTGCCGAGATGAAGAACCTGCTCGGCGGCAAGGGCGCCGGCCTCGCCGAGATGGCCAACCTGGGCCTGCCGGTGCCGCCCGGCTTCACCATCACGAGCGAGGTCTGCACTTATTTCTACGCCAACCGCAAAACCTATCCGGGCGACCTCGAAGGCCAGGTGAGTGCCGCGCTCGAGCGGCTCGGCAAGATCGCCGGCAAGACGTTCGGCGATCCGAAAAATCCGCTGCTGGTGTCGGTGCGCTCCGGCGCGCGCGCGTCGATGCCGGGCATGATGGACACGGTGCTCAACCTCGGCCTCAACGACGAGACCGTCGAGGCGGTGGCGAAACAGTCGGGCGACCGCCGTTTCGCCTACGACAGCTACCGGCGCTTCATCACCATGTACTGCAACGTGGTGCTCGGCATCGAGCATCATCTGTTCGAGGAGATCCTCGACGAGTACAAGGAGCGCGAGGGCCACGGCCTCGACACGGATCTGTCCGCCGACGACTGGATCGCGCTGGTCAAGCGCTACAAGCAGTTGGTCGCGAGCGAGCGCGGCGAGCCGTTCCCGCAGGATCCGCACAAGCAGTTGTGGGGCGCGATCGACGCGGTGTTCGGCTCGTGGATGAACGCGCGCGCCATCACCTACCGCCGCCTCCACCGCATCCCCGAGAGCTGGGGTACGGCGGTGAACGTCCAGGCCATGGTGTTCGGCAATTTGGGCGAAGCCTCGGCGACCGGCGTCGCCTTCACCCGCAACCCCTCGACCGGCGACAGAGAGCTTTACGGCGAGTTCCTCATCAACGCCCAGGGCGAGGACGTGGTCGCCGGCATCCGCACCCCGCAGGAGATCACCGAGGCGGCCCGCGTGGCCGCCGCGTCCGACAAGCCGTCGATGGAGCAGGCGATGCCGGCGGCCTTCGCCGAGCTGACGCGCATCCAGAACAAGCTCGAGCGGCACTACCGCGACATGCAGGATCTCGAGTTCACGGTCGAGAACGGCAAGCTGTGGATGCTGCAGACGCGCGCGGGCAAGCGCACCGCCCACGCGGCGCTCAAGATCGCGGTCGAGCTGGCGCAGGAGGGCGTGATCTCGCGCGAGGAGGCTGTGACCCGGGTCGATCCGGCCGCGCTCGACCAGTTGCTGCACCCGACCATCGCACCGAATGCCGAGCGGCAGGTGCTCGCGACCGGGCTGCCGGCCTCGCCCGGCGCCGCCGCCGGCGAGATCGTGTTCTCCGCCGACGAAGCCGAGCTGCTCAAGAGCCAGAGCCGCAAGGTCATCCTGGTGCGGATCGAGACCTCGCCCGAGGACATTCACGGCATGCACGCGGCCGAGGGTATTCTCACCACCCGCGGCGGCATGACCTCGCACGCCGCCGTGGTGGCGCGCGGGATGGGCAAGCCGTGCGTGTCGGGCGCCGGCACCATCAAGGTCGACTACGCCGCCCAGACCATGACGGCCTCCGGCACCACGCTCAGGAAAGGCGACACGCTCACCATCGACGGCTCGACCGGCCAGGTGCTCGCCGGCAAGGTGCCGATGCAGGAGCCCGAGCTGTCCGGCGAGTTCACCACCCTGATGGGCTGGGCCGACAAGGTGCGCCGGCTCAAGGTGCGCGCCAACGCCGACACGCCGGGCGACGCGCGCGCGGCGATGAAGTTCGGCACCGAGGGCATCGGCCTGTGCCGCACCGAGCACATGTTCTTCGAGGCCGACCGCATCGTGGCGGTGCGGGAGATGATTCTCGCCGACGACGAGGATGGACGCCGCGCCGCGCTCGCCAAGCTGCTGCCGATGCAGCGCAGCGACTTCGTCGAGCTGTTCGTCATCATGGGCGGCCTGCCGGTGACGATCCGCCTGCTCGATCCGCCGCTGCACGAGTTCCTGCCGCACAGCGAGCGCGAGATCGCCGAGGTCGCCAAGGCCATGGGGGCCGACCCGAAGAAGCTCGCCGACCGCGCCCGCGAACTGCACGAGTTCAACCCCATGCTCGGCTTCCGCGGCTGCCGCCTCGCCATCGCGTTCCCGGAGATCGCCGAGATGCAGGCACGCGCCATCTTCGCGGCGGCGGTGGAGGCCGGCAAACGCACCGGCAAGCCGGTGGTACCAGAGGTGATGGTGCCGCTGATCGCCGGCCGTGCCGAGTTCGACGTGGTCAAGGCGGCGATCGACGCGGCCGCGGCCGCGGTCGCGCAGGAGACCGGCACGAAAATCGGCTATCAGGTCGGCACCATGATCGAGCTGCCGCGTGCGTGCCTCAAGGCCGAGGAGATCGCGCAGACCGCCGAGTTCTTCTCGTTCGGCACCAACGATCTCACCCAGACGACCTTCGGCATTTCCCGCGACGACGCCGGAAGCTTCCTCGGCGTCTATACCGGCAAGGGGATTCTCGCGGTCGACCCGTTCATCACCCTCGACCGCGAGGGCGTCGGCGAGCTGGTGCGCATCGCGGTCGAGCGCGGGCGCAAGACGCGGCCCGACATCAAGCTCGGCATTTGCGGCGAGCACGGCGGCGATCCCGCTTCGGTCGCGTTCTGCCACGAGGTCGGGCTCGATTACGTCTCCTGCTCGCCCTTCCGCGTGCCCATCGCCCGCCTTGCCGCCGCCCAGGCGGCGCTCGGCAAGGACGCGGCGAGCCAAGCATAATCCGACGATCTTTGGTACTGACTGAACCACATCGTCATGGCCGGGCTTGTCTCCGCTATCCACGTCGTTGATTTGCTGAAGCCTCCAAGACGTCCACGCTCGCAAAATTCATCGCGTGAGAACGCGGAGTAGGTACTCTTTTACAGGGCATGAATACGAAGTGTGCCTTTTTTGTCACGTGCGCGGAAAAACGATCAGGAAGGGGTTGCAACTCCCACGGTTCCCCTGGACTCACCGGAGTTGAATCGACAGGCTTGTGCAAGCAGCCGATACGGTTGATCCTGCCGGCGTGCTGCAGGGGGACGGGTCATGAACAAGTTCATGCTGGGGAGTACCGCACTTCTTGCGTTCGCCGCGGTCGGTTCGGCCGGGGCGGCCGATCTGCCCGTCAAGGCGCCGCCGATGGTGGCTGCGCCGGTGTTCAGCTGGACCGGCTGCTACATCGGCGCCCATGCCGGATACGGCTGGGGCAGGAACCGGAACGACTTCGGTACCGCCATCGCGTCCGGCCCGACCGAC